>OLRX01000746.1_pt1 | contig 27724 bp, 28 predicted proteins | sample 1672991 | NCBI WGS metagenome assembly OLRX01 (sample SAMEA3136744, study PRJEB25190) | human gut metagenome | biome: human gut; feature: human-associated habitat; material: faeces | place: Austria | collected 2013
TGTTCGATTCCATAATCCCCCGTCTCCTTTCCCTATAACTTCTTTTTCCTGGTTGCGGATTCCATCGGAAGACCCGTATCATAATCCAATTGCCGAGGCTCATATTCTTCATTCTCTCTCTGTCTTGTATACCCCTCATTATCCCAGTCTGGTACAAAATCTTTCCTCCATGGCCGCATGCGCCACTGATAACCCCTGTATAAATCTCTGGTGTTATTCATATGTTCAATCAATCTTTCATGCATGGCATTTCTGGCCTCTGCATAATTCTCATCGTTAATCAGGTTATTCATCTCATATTTATCTTTTTCCAAGTCATAGAACTCATCACTGTCCAGCAGATGAATCACCAGCTTATATCGTTTGGATATTGCTGCTCTCATAATCTGCAGCCCGCCGAACCCATCATGGTCAATCTCATATCTGGTAAACTCTGTATATACCACATCATTGATTTCTTTGGATGTATCATAAATCTGCGGAAGCATGCTTTTACCTTCCAGCAGCTTTGGAATAGGAAGTCCAAAATAATCCATTACTGTCGGAACAATATCAATATGGGATGCCATTGCATCTTCCACGCACCCACTTGCACCCCCCTTGATGATTAACGGGATGTTTGCTACTTCTTTGTACGCTGCCGCATTTTTTGAGAACAATCTATGTGCCCCAAGCATATCTCCATGGTCAGATGTAAAGATTACCATTGCATCCGGCGCTACCTCTTTAATCTTATCGAGTACCCGTCCAATCTCATAATCCACAAAAGAATTACAGCCCAGGAATAAAGATAGGCCATCAGAAGACTTATTAATCTCGTCTTTTGCGGCATGCAGTTTTTTTCCTGCCCAAAGACGCTGCATAAATGGTTTCTTAGAAAGGTCATCCTGAAAATTCGGACAATCATCAAACTTAAATCCATCATACATGTGATTAAACGGAGCCGGGCAGAGGGATGGACCATGAGGCTCATCATAGGACACACTCAGAAAGAAGTCCTTATCTTTATATGTCTCCAGATATTTAATTGCACGCTCTGAGCACCGATATGCGTAAGTAAACTTTTCTGAAAAGTCTATTTTATATGATTCTTTCGAATCTCTGGATTTTACTTTATCTTCATCACTCAACTCATCTAAATATGTTTTCATGTCATACCAGTAGTCTGGATTCCAACCTTCCGGGCAATGTCCGTTTCCAAAATAATCCGAACCGTCCAGATGCCATTTCCCAATATAGCCACATTCAATATTATTATCACTAAGTCTCTGACCTATCGTCTTTATATTATCTCCCATAGCGATACTATTGGTTACCATGCCGTTTGTATGCGGAAACGTCCCTGTAAAGATTGCACTTCTGGCCGGGCCGCATACCGGCTGACAGGTATATGCATTCTCGTAACGGATTCCCTCTTCAGCCAAACGGTCCAAATTCGGTGTTTTCATCTTTGGATTACCATAACAGCCAACCATATCTTTCCTGGTTGTGTCTGTCATCAAAAAAATACATTGTCTTTTCACTTGCCGCCTCCTCTGTTAATTAAGTTTATCATGAATGATTCTGCTTATTTACGACACCAGTATAGTGCGTATAGAGCTGTATTCCCATATCCAATCATAAGTTTTACATGGACAATTCTGTTTTTATCTGTTATATTTTTTAGCAGAAGAGATTTATTATAAGGAAGAAGGAAGTATTATGATAAATGTTTCAGGTCACCTAAGAAACGAAAGACGCACAACCGGCTTCGCAGACTACTCTAGTCCACTGTCTATCAACTGTTGTGGAATGCAGATTTTCAAAACAAAAGATTACTCTCAGAACCGTTCCGCAGGCAGAGTCGATTATCAGCTCATATATATCCACAAGGGGGCCGGACACTATTATCTAAATAAGGAATGGAAAGCATTGGGGGCTGGAAATATTCTTCTCTTTCAACCGCAAGAACCCCAAACCTATTCCTATTTCGCCAAAGACCATCCCGAAATTTACTGGATTCATTTCACCGGCTATGACTGTAAGAATATCATTAAGAAGTATAACCTCCATAACTTTTATATTGGAGAACACCCCCTGTTAAAAACCCTTTTCCAAGAGACTATCATGGAATTACAACTGAAAAAGACATTTTGGGAAGATGTTGTTTTAAGCAATTTTCTTCAAATACTTGCTATCATAGCCCGGGCACATCAACAGATTCTTTCTCCTTTAGGAAATGACTTTTCTATCGATTGCCTCGTTATGCAGCTTAATCAAAAGTACAAAGAAAACTGGAATGTACAGTTAATGGCTCAATACTGCAAATTAAGTGTGGGATATTTTTCTCACATATTTAAAAAACGTATGGGAGTCGCACCTATGCGTTATCTGACCGAACTTCGAGTCAACAAAGCAAAAGAACTCATAGCTACCAATACAATGAACTTGTCCACCATTGCCCCCTTAGTAGGTTACTCTGATCCTCTTTATTTCAGCCGGGTATTTAAAAAGACTACCGGAATTCCTCCAACAGAATTCCAGCAGTCCTTGCTTACTTCCAATACCCCTGAGTGGTGGCCCGATAGATAATTGGGGCACTATTTTTTTACTATTGTACATTCCAAACCTCTAAGGGATGGTTCCCCACCCTGCCACGTATAGCTGGCTACTCCTTGTGTCTGCAGAAAATAGTCTATTATTACATAAAAAGAAACCATTGTTCATATCTATCGCATTGTAAAAGGCTGCTAAGTTGTTCGCTATAATACTATATAAAAATTTACATTTTAATGAAACCTTTTCACTTCTCGCTCCGTCTAATCTAAATGAGCCCCATACTGTACTTACTGGAGGAATGAAAAATGGTTTTCAGCAGCCTTGTTTTCCTATTTCACTTTCTGCCCCTGTTTTTACTGCTGTACTATATGTGTCCGGCAAAATGGAAAAACGCCGTTCTGTTTGCCGGAAGCCTTATATTCTACATCTACGGCGTAAAAAATGAGCCCTGGTACTTTTTCTTATTACTGCTGTCCGTCCTGGTAAATTACCATATCGGCCTCCTGCTGGGACGGCGCAGATGGCCTGAACGCCGGAAAAAATGGCTGATATTCGGAATCTGCTATAACCTGTTCTGGTTGTTCCTATTTAAATATTCCGGCTTTTTTGCAGGAAATCTAAATTGGATCCTCCAAAAAATAGGGATTGGATTTTCCATCCGGCTTCCGGATCTTCCACTGCCTGTCGGAATCAGCTTTTACACCTTTCAAGCCATCTCCTACCTCGCTGATGTTTACAGAAAAGATGCCTTTCACGAAACTTCCCTTATCAACTACGGCATGTATATCACCATGTTTCCACAGCTAATTGCTGGTCCTATCGTCACTTACGCTTCCGTACGTAAGCAAATCCACCGGCGCAGCCATAACCTGAAAAATGCTGAAAGCGGCTTGCGGGAATTTACGATTGGCCTGGGGCTCAAAGTTCTTCTAGCCAACCAGGTTGGGCGGCTGTGGAGCCAGGTAGGCGCCATTGGCTATGAGAGTATTTCCACTCCCCTTGCCTGGCTGGGCCTGGCCGCATTCAGCTTTCAGATTTACTTTGATTTTTATGGCTACTCCCTGATGGCAAAGGGACTTGGACAATTGATGGGATTTTCTCTGCCGGATAATTTCAACTATCCGTATCTGTCCCTGTCCATGACCGAATTCTGGCGTAGATGGCACATGACCCTGGGCGGTTGGTTCCGGGACTACATCTACATCCCACTGGGCGGCAGTCGCTGCGGCAAAGGCGCAACGATTCGCAATATGCTAGTGGTCTGGCTGCTGACCGGATTCTGGCACGGGGCAAGCTGGAATTTTATCCTATGGGGAAGTGTCATTTTCCTGCTCATGTTCATCGAGAAGATGGGGCTGAAACATCTACTGGACGGCTGTCCCCTAATCGGGCATCTCTATATGATGATGGTCATCCCACTGACCTGGCTGAGCTTTGCAGTGACGGATCGGGTGCAAATGAAAATTTATTTTCTGCGCCTGTTCCCCTTTCTCGCTCCTGAAAAACAGTCTCTTTATTTTGCAGGAGATTTCCTGAAATATGGCCGGATTTACGCGCTGTCCTTGACTCTCAGCCTAATCTTTATGACACAGCTGCCTCGTAAACTATACAAACAGTGGAAGCGCTCCTTTCTGACTGCGGTAATCCTACTAGCCGTTTTCTGGCTCTGCGTTTACTTTATGAAAATGGGCGCGGACGATCCGTTTTTGTACTTCCGATTTTAAATTAGGAGATTACGACTATGAAGAAATACTGGTATACCTCACTTCTAGCCTTCAGCCTTCTTATCTCAGCCATCGCGTCTACGTTACCCGCCTCAGTTTACGGCATTGTTACTTCTGTCTTCGTCCGGGTATGCAGCAATGGTCAGGAAACGACTGAAAACATCGACGCAGAGCTTTCTGCCGGAAAATATGACCTCCCGGAAACAAGCCAAGCTGAAAATAAACGTCCGCAGGATCCAGCCATCCACGGTACTGCTCCTGTGGTTCCAAAACATTCTGCTCATAAAAACGATTCCTCAGAAAGCGTTTCCATGGAAGCTTCCTCTTCCGACAGCATAGACGCCACACCGGGACCAGCAACTTCTGCACCGCAAACTCCCGCTGCTACCTCCGTGGGGCCCGGCTATATCCCCCCAAACCCTGACTTCACCGGCGTCCTGTTCATCGGCGACTCCAGGACTGTGGGGCTTTCCGAATATGGCGATTTAGGAAACGCCGAGATTTTTGCCAACTCCGGGATGAGTGTGTTCAACCTGTTTGAATCTACCGTAAGGACCAAAAGCGGCAAAAAACAGGATCTGGAAGAAGTCCTTTTCCAACAGCAATACCACACCATATATCTGATGCTGGGCATCAACGAACTGGGCTACGATTACAGCAGTATTATCCGGAAATACCGGTCTGTCGTGGACACCATCAAGACCCGTCAGCCGAACGCTGTGATTGTGCTGGAAGCCAACCTCCACGTGACTGCCGAAAAGTCCTCCTTCGGCAGTACCTATACCAATGAAAAAATTAACCAGATAAACAGTGGCATCAGAGCTATCGCAGAAAACAGCGATTGCTGCTATATCAATGTCAACAGCATTTTCGATGATGAAAACGGCGCTCTGAAGACCAGCTATTCCACCGATGGCTCCCACCTGCTCGGAAAGTATTACTCTGTCTGGACAGACTGGCTAAAAGGGGAGTCCCCGGATGCCTAAACCTGTTTACCAAAAAGAAAATCTTATGCTGCACTGTAGAAAGCAGAAAAATACAAGGAGCTTCCTGTATACTTTAAAGAGTAAAGGGAATTGACCAAAAAGAATACCTCAAGTAAATCTAGATTATTACTGACCCGGACAGTTGGTAAAAATCTAAAACACGAGAGGTATCTAAGATGAATGGTAAAGCAAGAAGGACAAAAAAGCACGTAGTAACAACAGATTTTGCAACAAATGTTTTATCACAGGAGGAAATCAGGAAGAAAATACAAGTAATCGAACAGGAACTTAAATCTTCTACATGGAGAGATTTGGAAACGAATGGTAAGTGAAACTCATTATATCAGAGCGATAGATTCCAGAGGAAGGGAAATAAGCAAAGGTGCTTTTGAATTCAGTAACAGTATGGAAGCCTTTGCAAGTGCCAAAGCATGGATGCTGGAGCTTGCAGCTCAGAATGAGAAGAAACAGGCAGTGTTAGGTCTTGACCAACAGGTCACTACTGGTTTGTGCGACCCTAAAGGGTCATATTGAATTGTTGATATACAACTATCCCACTGTCTTGGGATATTCCTACTCATCGGTGCGTATGACCCAAAATGGGATGAGTGGTGGTGAAAGTCATGAACCAAGACTTTTACAAGACAGCGGACTTCGGTCAGCCACTCCGTTTTATAGAAGTATCCTAAACAGGACAGGTTCAGTTTGATTAAGAGGGATAACCCCTTATAAGTCCAGAAATGGTAAGTAACCCGTAAGGGAAACAGAATCCTTATGAGGGAGTAGGATAGTTAGAGAAGCGAATGGATGGCGCAGAAAATCCAAAAGTTTGGATTTTTTGAGACATAACCTCGCCTCATCCCTGCTGGAGAACGGCGTTCCCCAGCCTGTGATCACACAGACATTGGGGCATACAGCCCCGGATTCCCTTGAGCCTTACCTGAGGGCGGACTTTGTGCATTTAAAAGAGTGTGCTTTAAGCATAGAAGCTTTCCCGCTGGCGAAGGAGGTGTTTTCCTTATGAAAGAGTTCTGCTCCTTCCTCGCCCCACAGATACATCATTTTATCCGGTACCGGCAGGCGTCACAGCGCTGGAATGACTCTTCCTATGAGGAGAACCTGATGCTGTTTGACCGTTTCTGCCATGAAAACTATCCGGGGGATACCGTGCTGTCCCGGGAAATGGTTGATGGCTGGTGCCACCAGAGGGACACGGAAACAAACAATTCCTGCCGGTCGAGGATTTATGTGGTGGATAGCTTCGTTCGCTTTTTGAACAGCCGCGGGCTGGGCGGACCAGATGGTCTGGCAGGTCATGGGGTAGATGGCCCGCTCTCGGCAAAACGCCGGCAGTACTCCGCAGCCCGACTGTCCGTGGACACGATGCAGTTACAGGTCGGCTCCCCCCTTCCCGTCCACCAGGCAGAGGCCGTTGCCGTAACCAGTCAGACCCACGGCCCGGATTTAGCTTTCGGATATGCCCGCCTTCTCAATGGCCTCCCGGATGGCGTCCGCGTTGGCCTCCCACACCTGGAGGGTATCCCGCTCCGTGTAACCCGGCGCCGACACCGAGATGGGCAGGCGGCGTCCGACAACCACGCTCGCCTTCCCGTCCAGGCCGAATATGGCGCACTTGATCTCCGACCCGCCGTTGTCAATCCCCATAAGATACTGGTTCATATATTTCTACTTTTCACCGCAAAGGGATCATTGCCGTGAATCCCGGCGATGGATTACAGGGTCTCGCGGAACTTGAACACCACGTCCATGAACTCCTTCACGCGATTGACATCCACCCGCACGTTCTCCAGCTTGTCGTTCTCCAGCTTTCCGCCTTCCTTAAAATATGTACCCACCACAGCCGCATCCGCAGTGGTCAGCTTGCGCTCGATGGTGTCCGGGCGGCAGCCGGTGTTGCACAGCACCACCACGTCCGGAGCTCCCGACTTCACGCTGGCGATCAGTTCGTCGTCCACGTCCTGGCCGGCCGCGTTGGCGGAGATGCACAGCCCGTCCGGGTGAGCCTTGAAAATCGTGGATTTGGCAATGTCCACCAGGGGTCTGGTGTCCATGCTGCGGTCGGACTCGGGGTTGATGAAGTAGAGCATCTTTAGGTCATCCAGGTACAGCGCTGCCTTGCGGCGCAGCAGGCTGGAGAAATCGTTGTTGTAGAAGCCGCCGTCGCCCACGTACACGCCGGAGAAGGTTCCGCGGATGAACTTGGCATCCACTGCCGCCGCCAGCTCGATACTCGCCTGGCCGTCGGAGATGCAGTCCACGCCGTAGGGCACGCGGATCTCGGATTTCAGCTCGCCGATCACGCGGGCCATGGCGGCCGGGGTGATGAAGCTCATGTGGCGCTCGTAGGGCAGGCTGAACTCGTTGCTGAACATGATTCCGTCCACTCCGCCCTCCTGCAACGCGTGTAAGTCCGCTCTGGCGTGCTCCACCACCCGCTCCATGGTGTCGCCGTAGTGGAAACGGGGATCGCCCGGCAGGGGATCCAAGTGCAGCATGGTGATAATCGGTTTCTTAACCCCAAACATTTTTTCAGTCCAAAGCATAGTCATATTCTCCTTATTTCCCCAATTTTTTCGAAATTCCGGTAAAACGAAAGCGGGAGAGTCAAAGGCATGCACTTCCCGCTTTTCGCTTTTCATTTACGATTCGCTATATCGTTTTTAATCAATAATCCAGCTGACGGTAGTAGCGGCGGATCTCCAGCGGGTGGCACAGCTCTGCTTCCATATGAGCGTCCACGCGGTTGTTCACTGCGTGCATCACCAGGTGGGAGATGGAACCTCTGAACGCCTCGCTGATTCCCTTTAACTCGTAGTCCTTGGTATCGATAATGTTGTAGTTCTTGCAGATTCTGGGCAGGAAGTTCTTCACGCGCTCCGCCAGGGGACGCTGCTCATCTTCGCCGATAAACAGGGTAACCGGTGTCTCGGCCTCCACGATCTCCAGCATGCCGTGAAAGAATTCCGGACAGGTGATGGATTTGGTGCGGATCCACATCTGTTCCTCCCAGTAGCACATGGCGTAGGAATAGGTGGCTCCCCACTGGTTGCCGCTGCCCACAAAGTAGTGGGGCATATCCGGGTGGGCCTTGACATACTCGTATTTCTTTCTGGCAAACTCAGCCGCCCACTCATCGGCTTCCTTCTCCACATCCACCAGGTCCTGGGCCAGATGGGCTTCCATCTCCGCGTTATACTGGTCGTACTCCGGGAACTCGCCGTTGTTGTACATCAGGCGGTTGGCCACCATGTAGAACTTCAGCTGCTCGTTCATGGGATAGGAGATGCACCAGTCGCACTGTTTCACCATGGGGGCATCGGGCTTGTCGATGAAGCCGAACACCTTGGCCCCGATCTCGTGGGCCTTGTCAACGGCCTTCACCATCTCAGCGGTGCTGCCCGTCACGGAGGAAAAGATCACGATGGAGTCCTTGGTAAAGCGTTTGTTGCCGGTGGTCAGAAATTCCGACGCGTTCTCCACGTATACCGGAATGGAGCTGCTGCCCCGCATGTAGACCTCAACCTGCATGCTGGAAGCCCAGGTTCCGCCGATGCCGATGAAAAAGATTCCGTCGAACCCGCGGTTCTGGATCTCATCCACCACCTTCTCGATCTCCGGTCTCAGCGCCAAAGCGCCGTTAACACTGTCAATCTGTTTCTGCTCGTCAAATTTTAACATCACTAATTGCTTCCTTCCTCTATTTATGAAAATGTACCGTAAAGTTGCATTTGTCCCCCCGCGTATAGGACTTGGAATATTCAATCACGCGGTTGTGGTCGTCGTACGTGGTACAGCCAAACAAAAAAACCGTCTGTTCCTTGTTGATATTGATCAGCCGGGCATCGGACTGGGTCAGCTGGACCAGGTCCAGGGTCTGCCAGGCCCGCACGGGGTTGATGCCGTAAAATTTGTAGATCTCGTACATGCTGAACACGGACAGGTCGATGCCCTCCATCTTGGGGACCAGGTTGTAGGGGATGTAGATCTCCTCGATGGCGATGGGTTCATCGTCCGCATAGTCCAGCCGTCTGATATAGTACAGCATATCCTCCGGGGCGATGCCAAAGATCGCCGCGTACTTCTCTCCGGCTCTGCGCTGGCCTTTTGACAGGGTTTTCCTCCAGGTTTCCACATTCTTCGCATTCATGGTCTGTGTGAACCCGCCCAGCACCTCTAAGTCGCGCTCGATCTGCGCCACCACGTAAACGCCCTTGCCCTGCACACGCTTCAACAGACCCTCGTTCACCAGGGCGTCGATGGCGCTGCGCACGGTCAGACGGTTGATTCCGTATGTGCTGGCCAATACATTCTCCGAGGGGATCGCCGTTCCGGGCGCATACTCCCCGTCCTCAATTTTTGAGCGCACCACCTCTCTGAGCTGCAGATAGATCGGTGCATTGTAGGAAACCTCTGCCGTTTTTGCCAACGCAATAACCTCCTTTACGCTTCTTACCAGGCGCCGTTGTACTCCAGCGTCACGCTGGAATTAGTCGCGCCCATTTTCATACACTCCTCAACCGGTTTTTCCTCTAAAATACCTTTCAGAAACCCGGCGATAAAGCTGTCTCCAGCCCCCATGGTATCCACCACATTGCAGGGGATGATGCCAAAGGTGGTGTATGTCTCGCCGTTGTAGGCAATGCTACCCTTGTCGCCCAGGGTGGTGATCACCAGCTTGGGCCCTCTGGCCTTGATCTGTTTCATGGTCTCGCGCAGCTCAGGGGTGTCGCCGTCGTCCGTGGCAAAGAACAGGTAATCCACGGAGGGGATTGCGGTAACCGCCGCCGGATCGTCCGGGCGGGTAGCCGCGTCAAAGGCCACCTTCACGCCTCTGGCCTTGATCTTCGCCAGGTCGTCGTGAACATTTCCCCAGAGGCCGGTCACCACCATATCATGGCTGCAGAGGAAATCGATCTCCTCCTCCGTGAGCTTGAAGTCCGCCAAAACGCCTTCCTCGTACTCGCCGAACACGCGCTCTCCGTCAACCAGCTCCACATGGGTGATCGCCGTGCTGCCTTCCATAAAGCGGATGTGGGAGACGTCAACGCCCTTTTCCGCAATTTTTTCCTTCATCAGTTTTCCGTACTGGTCGGTTCCGACCACTCCCGTGTAGGAGGATTCTTCCCCCAGCCGCACAAAGTACACGGCCACATTGACGGGGTTTCCGCCGGGATATGCTTTTCCGATATTTTCGTATACGTCCATACAGTTATCGCCAACTGCAGCTAACTTCATGTTTATACCTCCCTAATTCCGCTCTGCCGTACAGCGCGGCTGCGCTGCCATCCTAACGCCTCGTCAGCTCGCTGGCAAAGCAGATGTACTCCGAGCGGGTAATCTCCTTAAAATACTCGAATACAACGTCCTGCTCATCCATGGTCACGCCGGACTGATAGATCACAGGGGCGCCCTCTTGCATTTCCAGGTATTCGGCTTCTTGGGCATCGCAGTAGGTGATGCTCAGCTTCTCGTGTCCGCCCGAGACCTCCACGCCGTAGTGGTCCTTCAGCAGGCTGTACAGGGAACTGTTCTCAAAATCCAGCTGTTCGATCCCGGCAAAACGCTCCGCGTCCAGGTAGGCGGTGGAAATCATCACCGGAACCTGATCCAGAGAGCGGACGCGCACCAGGCGGAACAGCTTGTGCCCCAGAGGGAGCTTCATCTTCCGCCCGATGTTTTTCGGGGTTTCACAGAAATCCATGTGGACCACTCTGGTGGTGATCTCGCGCCCCGACCGCTTTACGGTCTGGTAAAAACCGTCCGCATCCTGCAGGTTTCGCACCAGCTTCTCGCCGGACACATAGGTGCCCGATCCGTTTTTGTTGTAGATTTTCCCCTCAAGAATCAGCTGTTTGATGGCGCTTCTCAAGGTGGAACGGTTGAAGTCCCACATGTCGCACATGCTCCGCTCCGAAGGAAGCCTGTCACCCGGTTTTAATTGGTTGTGAATGATAAAATTTTCGATTTTCTCAATTGCCTCGTCCCGAGGCTTCTGACGCTCTATATTCATGGCAGACATTCCTTTTTACAGTCGAATTTTGTAATACTTTATCGTTAAATGTATTTCTACAACTCAATCTTAGAACATCTGCCACGAAGTGTCAACCATACTGCTGCTAATTAAGCGTTACTTTCCAGCGTTCTTCTTGTTCTGGCTCTCCCAGAAATAGTAAACCGGAAGTCCGGTCACAACTGTCAGCAGCGCGCATACGATACCGGCTACCGGAGCCCAGATAAAGGTGGACCAGATCAGGGTGCCGGTGATTACCATGGCGATGCCGACCATCAGAGGTCTGGCGGGCATACGGTATGCCGGCTGATAGTGGGCCTTGTTGCGCAGCACGATGATGGTGCCGAAGGTCAGGAAGTTCTTCATCAACGCTACCAGGGTGAAGTATCCCAGCAGGTCGGAAAGAGAGCTGGCAAAAATCAGGATAATTGCTACCGCGCACTGTACCAGGATGGAGAAGTACGGGGTCTCATATTTCGGATGCACTTTGCCGAAGGACTTGAAGAACAGGCCGTCCTTTGCCATTGCGTACTCGATTCTGGGCTGGAACATGATACAGCTGGACAGGGAACCTACTACCACGATAACCGCCATGATTGCCACGATGGTTCCGGCATAGTTGCCGATCACCGGGATCTTGGAAGCCAGCAGGGCGATTGGTGCCTCGGAGGCGGCCAGCTCATCCACGCTCAGCAGACCGGAAGCGGTCAGGGTAAGGCCAACGTACAGGCCCAGCACGATGAATGCGGTGAGAATCAGGCCTCTGGGCAGGTTCTTCTTGGGCTCACGGATCTCGCCGGACATGTAGCAGGCGGCAGCCATACCGTCGAAGGACCAGGTGGTGGCGGAGATACCGGCCATCAGCGCGGTAAATCCTGTTGCAGTCACGGTTGCCAGCGGAGCTGAGGACAGGAACAGCTCTCCCTTGATGAAGAAGATACCGATTCCGATGATCAGCACGAAGGGAATGATCTTCAGCGCCGTGATTATGGTCTGGAACTTGCCGCCGCCCTCCACTGAGCGCAGGTGCATCATCATAAAGATCAACACAAAGGCCACAGCGACCAGGCGCAGGATGATGCCGTGTACCGGGATGAAGAAAGCCAGGTAGTTGGCGATAGCCAGAGCCATGATGGAAATGCTGGGCGGGTCTGTGGCCCAGAAGCTGATCCATCCGCAGAGGAAGGCTAGGGGTCTGAAGCCCGCTTCTTTAAAATATACGTACTGGCCGCCGTCCTCGGGGAAGGCGCTGGCAAGCTCCGCATAGCAGAAGTTTGCCGGAATCTGCAGCAGACCTCCGATCAGGAAGGCCAGCACCAGGAACAGGCTGCTTCCGGCGGCGTTTGCCACCTCTCCCAGGGAGGAGAAGATACCGGAGCCAACGGTGGTGCCGACACCCAGCGCGATAACCGCTCCCAGGCCCAGCTTTCTCTTCAGTTCATTTGCACTTTGTGACGGAGTTTTTGGATTTGACATACTCATATCTCCTTTTTTGTATTTGGTTTATAGGAACCTTAACCCTATCGCATCGCGCTACAGCGCGTATGTTTCACTTCTTGGGGCGTTATCACTCGCCCATGATCTGTACCATCAAGGTCCGCTTGGCCGGACCGTCGAATTCACAGAAATAAACTTCCTGGGCACCGCCCCGCTCCAGCCGGCCGCCGCTCACCACCAGGTGGCAGTGGTTGCCGGTCATCAGAGATTTGAGATGGCCTGTGGGGTTTCCGGCTGTAGAGCCGTAGTCACGCAGCATCCGCGCGTGGGCGTAAGGCCAGTCCTCATGCGCCAGCCGGGAAAGGAATTCCGACATATCGCTCTCTAAGCATTCCAGCGATTCGTTCACCGTGACACCTGTGGTGGTGTGGCGGCTGATCACATTGACGATGCCGTCCTGTATTTTGCTCTCCGCCAGCACCCGCTCGATCTCATCCGTGATGCGGATCCACTGGTTGTACTGGGTTGTCAGCACTGTAATCTCTTTTAAAATCACCACTGCGAATCACCTCCTACAGCCCGCCCAGGAACTCGATGGCGTTTTCGCCTTTGATCAGTTCCAGGGTGCTCTCTCTGAATCCCAGCTTGCCGATAGCGTCAGCCATGCGTATCTGCTCAAACCGCGGGTTGTTGCTGCCGAACATCACCTGGTGGCGCAGGCTGCGGTCGATCCAGGTGGCGGGTAGGTCATGGTTGAACACCTGCTTGTAAAACTCCCAGGCGTTGTCAAAGTACAGGATACCGGTGTCCGCGTACACATTGGGGTACTTGAGCATCAGCATCGCCGTCTCCTGCACCCAGGGCCAGCCGAAATGGGCCAGGCAGATCTTCAGGTTCGGCCGCACGGCGGCCAGCTCCTCAAACTCCACGGGGCGGGAGTATTTGGTCAGCGTGTTGGGCTCCCAGGATAGTCCGCTATGGAAAATAATCGGTTTCTTGTAGGTCTCGCAGACGTCGTACACAGCGCTCAGCCTCTCGTCGCCGGGGTAGAAATGCTGTCTGGACGGATGAAGTTTTAAGCCCTTTAAGCCCAGAGCTCCGAAGGCGTGCTCCAGCTTTTCCGCCGCTCCGGATTGGAACGGGTCCACGCTGGCAAAGCCGATAAATTTATCCGGGGCCAGGTCCACGAGGGTTTTTACCTCCTCGTTGGTCACCACCGGCCTGCCCAGCTCCGAGGTGTAATCCTCAGGCAACAGGCAGAGCCTGTCAAGTCCGGCGCAGCGCATCTGGTTGAAAATGTGTTCCAGCGGCGCAGTGCCGTTTTTGTGGATATCCAGGGCATTGTGCCGCATCTCCTCCACCGCTTCATCCCCGTTGATGGGATCGTAAAAGGTCGGATGCACATGAATATCAATAAACATCGTATGTCTCCTTTCCAAGGTGTTCTGTTATGATACAAAACTAAAAGCCCGCCTCTTTCATGTACTCTCTGGCTCTGTCGATGGCTCTTCTAGCGTACAGGCGCGGCTCGTTGATGTAGCCGGTCACCAGCTCCAGGGTTGCGGTCCGCTCATAGCCCGCTTCCTTCAGCTCCTTGAACAGCTCCGGCAGCGGAATGGAGCCCTCGCCCGGAACGATGTGGCTGTCGGTGCCCTGGTCGCCGTCGATGATGTGCATGTGGTACATCCTGTCGCCCATCTTGCTCAGATAAGCCATGATGCTCTCGTGCTGTACGTAGGGAGGAACGATATCGCACATGCCCACCACGTAGGGATTGTCCACGCGCTTAAACAGCTCGATTAAGTCGTTGGCGCTCTTGAACGCGTTGCTCTCGTAGGGTGTCAGTGTCTCCACCACCAGCTTCACGCCCACCTGGGCCGCGTGGTCGCCCAGCTCGCGGATGGTTTCCACCATGCGGGTCCAGATTTCCTCGTAGGTGGCCTCATAGCCTGCGTGGGCCGGAGAGATCAGCATGTAGTCGGATCCCAGCTCCTTAGCCATATCCAGGCTGAGTTTTAAGTATTCCACCGCATCCCTTCTCTGTAGCTCGCTGCCGATCATGAAGTTGTACGGATAGCCATTGTGTTCCGGCGTGTAGCCCAGCACCGGCATCTCATACTTGTCGATCAGGCGCTTCACATCGTCCAGCTCACCGTCTTTTAAGTCCGGCGCATAGGCGTGCGGTCTGCCGCCCCAGAGTTCGATGAAATCGTAGCCGAAACGCTTGGCGTCCTGAAAGCAGTGCTCCAGCGGGTTGCGCTGATAACCGGATGTAAACATACCAAGTTTCATAAATATAAACCACCTTTCTGCGAAAGGCACCGATGGGGTTATGAAACCCTGTCACTACTTTTCGCTTTTCAATTCTATTCCCCTTCTGAAAAATTCAGGAGGTTATTTTATTGTCTTTCAAAATTTTTCGTTTTAACTGCTGTGGACTTGATGTCCACAAAACCTGGATCTACGCTTGCATTGGCATCACCGATTCAAACGGCAGAACCGATTACAAACAAGCTCGTTTCTCTTCCTTTTCCAAAGGATTGAAGGAACTGTGTGATTGGCTTGCAAAGTATAACTGTTCTGAAGTCTGTATGGAATCTACCGGCAAGTATTGCGCGCACATAATGTTTTGGAAAAGGCAAATAATTCTGTGATTCTTGCTTTGATGTGGCACCTTTTGTAGACAGTCGATGTAAAACACCTATGGAAGAAATCCAAGCCGCTGTTGACGGAGCTATTTCTCCTGAACAGGCCATTAAACTTCGTCAGTGCCTCAATCATATCGACGAATTAGAAAAGCATCTGGAAGAAATAGAACGGGAAATCCTTCGTCTCTCTGATAAATACCAGGCCGCTCTTGATCTAATTCGTACAGTTCCCGGATTTGATAAAAATCCAATGACTGCCATTCAAATCCTTTCTGAAATCGGAGGTGACATGTCTGTTTTCCCCTCAGCTAAGCACCTCGTTTCATGGACAGGATGTTGTCCGCGCAATGACCAAAGCAACAAAAGAATCAAATCAACTCGAATTTCCCGTGCTGGTAATTATATTAAACCCATTCTGGTACAAGTTGCAAATGGTTTATTGCGTTCTAAGAAACATCCTGAAATAACCGGCCGCTATAAGCGTATTAAATCGCACCGTGGTCACAAGAAAGCCATTATCGCAATCTGCCGTATGCTCCTGACCGCTATCTGGCACATGCTTTCAGATTTAAAACCATATACAGCAGAAGGTTTTCTTGAATCACGTCCTGTGAATAAAGCAAAAGTATTGACTACTCCACAGGCACTTAATCTACTAAAGCAGCGTGGATACACCATTAAAGATGATATCGTTCCTGCCATGAATTAGGTGTTGTGTCTATATTTTCTTTTTGAAGCCACCGTAAGATGGCTTGTTTGTCATACAAGTTACTTTTTTCTAACCACTATTTCTTTGTTTCAAACTTTACCCCCTTTTATTCATTCTCTTTTAATATTGCTGCAATCGCCCTTCCAAGGGCGACGTGCGCGTTGGCAGTCAGGTGGATTCCGTCTCCTCCGACCTCTCTGGTCACGGTGCCGGCGTCCAGGAACAGGCAGTCCCAGCTGCGGGCCAGCTCCCTGTAAACCAGACTCAGCTCCTCGCTCTTCTTTGCGGATTCCCGGTCGAACATGGGGTCGTCCTCAGGGTGAATGGGCACCGGGGCCACCAGCAGGATCTTTGCCTTGGAACCGCGGATACTCAGGATATGCTGCGCCTTTATGATCAGCTCCTCCATCCCGTACCCGATCTCCTTTGCGTTCACGTGGAAATGGGTCTTGGTGTCGTTGGTGCCCAGCATAATGACCATCCAGTCCACCGGGAGCTGTGAGAGGATGAAGGGCAGCAGGTGCTCGATTCCGCACCGCTCCGGCTCCATCCGGTCGGAAAATACGGTTGTGCGGCCCACAAGGCCTTCCTCCACCACCCGGTAATCCCGCCCCAATTCCCCGGCCAGAACTCCGGTAAAGCGCACGTCCTCGTCATAGCGCTCCCCAGTCACCGGCACGTAACCCCAGGTGTTGGAATCGCCGTAGCAAAGAATCCGTTTCTTCATATAATTAATCCTCCCAGGGATGAAAGGTGCTGACCCCCCTGGCCGCCACTCTGGCTCCGGTGTCCAGGCACTTCTCAATGTCAGAGCCCATCAGAATCTCGTACAGGAAACCGGCGATAAAGCTGTCCCCGGCGCCCACGGTGTTCACCAGCTGGGCCGGATAGATACCGCCCTCGTAGTACCGTTTGCCGTCGTAGGCCAGGCTGCCCTTGTCGCCGAAGGTGGCCACCGCAATCTTCATGCCCCGGTCCACCTTGTCCTTTAAATAGCCCTCGATAAACGGAGCACGCTCCTTGTGGTAGGAATAAAAGCCGTAATCCACGTAAGGCAGTGTCTTCTCCACCAGCTCGTGGTCCAGCCGGTCCGCATAGTCAAAACTGATCTTCGTCCCGGATAGCGCCTTGATCTTAGGCAGTGTGTCCTCCGCCTTGCCCCACAGCGCAGTATGTACCAGATCGTGCTCCGAGGCGAAGCGGATGTCCTCATCGTCAAACACGATGTTCTCCAACACGCCCTCCACGTAGTCGCCGTGGACTCGGTCCAGGCCGTCCATATCCATGTATGTGATGGCGGTGGCCCCGTCCCCCACTTTAAAGTGGCTCAAATCCACGCCTTCCTTTGTCAGCGTCTCCACCATCCACTTGCCGTTCTCATCGGACCCGGTGGTGCTGATCACGGAGACCGGTATTCCCAGCTTCTGAATATTGATGCCGGTATCCACAACGTTGCCGGTGGGGTACTTCCTGCCGATCCGCTCGTATACGTCAATACAGTTATCGCCTATTGCCGCAACTTTCATCGTTCTCCTCCTAATCTTATATATGTTACTCAGTTTTTTATACCACTTGAAGTATAGCAGATTCACTTACTTGTGTCAATTTATTATTATCGACATAATCAAATTTTATTTATATGCATTTTGCACATATATTTTTCATATTTTCTCACCTATACGTTTTTAGATAAATATGATACAGTAATTTTTATACCAAAAGAGATCACGCCGGAAGGCGGCAATTCTTCACCCGCTTTTCGTCTGTGATCCCTCACTTCAACCCTATATTCCGTTCTTCAAGCAGAGCCCTGAGGCTGCACCCAGCACCAGCTCGTTGATCGCATCCGCGGCCGCTCCGGCCTCATTATCCCGGACCGTCACATAATCCGCCCCGGCTTTCACGCACTCCCTGGCATTGCCCACCGCCACGCCTATGCCTGACTGCAGGATCATCTCCAGGTCATTGTCATAGTCCCCTATGGCCACCACGTCCTCCCGCTCCATCCGGATCAGGCGCAGCAACGCCTCAAGGCCGTTCCACTTGTTGATCCCCGGGTTCATCACATCCACGCAGCCCGGCTCCGAGAGCACGGCCCGCAGGGCGACTCCCTGCTCCTGGACGGCTGAGAGCACAGACATTGCATCGCCCAGAATGGTCATGCCATCCACCCGGTCCGTGGGCACCTGGGACAGATCGTCAAAATAGTCGGGCCGGCAACCGATGGAATCCATGTAGCGCGCCAGACGGTCTCCGTACTTGCTGGCGTAGCACTCCCGGCCGCAGATCACATACACCTGGATATCATGCTCCTGGCAGAAGCGGATCAGCCGCTCCACCTCATCCCGGTTCAGCACTTCGTTGTCCAGCACCCGGCCGTCCCTTCCGCAGACCAGCTTGGCGCCGTTATTTAATATAAGATAGTCCACAAAATCATACTCACAGTCCAGGGGCGCCATATCCGTGTCCGCCCGTCCGGTCACAAAGGCGACCATATGTCCCTGGGCCCTGGCGGCGGCAATCGCCTCCTTCACGCCCGGCGCCAGCCTGCCCGCAGCGTCCACCGCCGTGCCGTCCAAATCCATTGCGATCAATTTCCGCTTCATTTCAACAATCTCCTCATCTCTGCAATGCCCTCACACTGAAGTTTCAGGGAATTCTAAAATTATATATGTTTTATTATATTTTAGCCCACTTTGAGCATACTATGTTCCCTGTTTCTTGTCAACCACCATTCCCATTTTTCAACCACTCGCCCGGCATTATTGTGCATATTGTATAAAATATATGGTGATTTTCAGCTCTTTTTACAATTATTCCGCCAATAGAATTTTCTTTATTGAATTTGAAGCTGGTCTGTGTTATGATTTGCACAGAATTGGTATGGAATATATTTTATCTTATCCATCTCATCAAAGGAGGAATTCACATGCAGAAAGCAGACCTTTTATTGCGCTCCAACGCCGTATTCGACGGCACCGGCTCAGAGCCGCAGCCCGGCTTCGTGGCCATCGCCGGCAACCGGATCTTGGCCGTCGGCCCCTCGGACGGCGCAGAGTATGCCGGTGATAACACCGAAATCCGCGAGCTGGGCGACCGCCTGATCTGTCCCGGTTTTGCGGACGTGCACTGCTTCTTTACCGGCTATCTTCTGACCATCGCAGGCGCTGACTTTAGCGGCTGCGGCACCGTAGAGGAAGTGCTGGCGGCAGCCAAAGCGTATCAGAACACCTTAAAACCCGGTAACACCGTGCTGGCCCGGAACGTAAAGCCGGGCTTTGACAGCCTGACCCAGGAAAAACTGGACCAGGAATTCGGCGAAACCCCGGTGATCCTGTTTATGGAGGGAGGGGAGACCTGCTACATGAACAGCGCGGCCAGGACCGTCTACGGCTTCACCCCCGACACCTACTGGTCCGAGAGCTACTGGAAGCTGCTGAAATACGTGCTCAGCGACCACAGCTACTCTGTGCCGGAATTCAAAAACTATCTGGCCATGATGAACTCCCGGGGTATCACCTCGGTGAAGGAGATGGGTTTTGACGACTTCTACGGCTTCACCGACGCGCTGGGCCAGCTGGAGAAGGACCAGGCGCTGACCGCCCGCGTCCACTTCATGAGCCAGCCCGTGGGCGCTCCCATGAACCTGGAGTACGGCAAGGCCATGCGCGACAAATTCCAGGGCGGCTTTGTCCGGTTCTCCGGCTACAATCAGATGACCGACGGTTCCATCAGCCAGCTGGAGGGCGAGATGAAGAAGCCCTACCTCTGCGCCGACACCTGCTGCGCCAAGGACATCGACTGGGAGGGCTTAAAGCGCGACGCTCTGGCTGCGGACCAGGAGGGCTTCCGCTTCTCCCTGCACGCTCAGGGCGACGGGGCGATCGGCAAAACCGTGGACATTTTCGCACAGTGCCAGAGGGATGAGAACGGGAAGCTGAAGAACCGCCAGGCCATCACCGACCTGGAGTGCTCCGATCCCGCGGACTTAGAACGCATGGGACAGCTGGGCATCGTGGCCGAGGTCTATCCCCAGATCATGTCCATCGCGGACCGGGCCAGCAAGATCGCCATGATCGAGGAGAAGATCGGCATGGACCGGGGCCGTTACTACTGGAACCGCCGGAAAATGGCGGACAACGGCGTGGTGATCTCCTGCGGCACCGACCTGCCCCTGCTCTACGACGACATCCCGGAATCCGTGTACCACACCGTGGGCGGCCTGTTCCCCGAGGGCGGCGAACCCTTTAATAAAGAAAATACCCTGACGGTCTCCGAGCTATTAAAGGCCTGGACAAGCGGCGGCCAGTACAATCTGGGCTGCGAGAGGGATCTGGGCACCCTGGAAGCCGGAAAGCTGGCGGACATCACCGTGCTGGACGGAGACTTATTTAAGGTTGATCCGGCCCAGGCCCGCGGTATGAAAGTATTTATGACCATCGTGGACGGCCGCGTGGTTTACCCGACAAAATAAAGGAGAATTGGACTTGTGGAACCTTATTACGCTGGGTGGCTCTCTCTGGTACCGCCCGTACTGGCAATCGCTTTAGCGCTTGTATCGAAAGAAGTTGTATCGTCGCTACTCGTCGGCATCATGGCCGGCACCTTCATCTACTCCATGGGCATGGGCTTAAACCCCATCGCAGGCACGGTGGGCACCGCCTTTGACCTGATGGTGAACAGTGCGGACCTGTATATCATCCTGTTCGTCTGCATGCTGGGAGGGCTGGTGTTCGTGATCTCCATGGCTGGCGGCTCCAAGGCCTACGGAAAATGGGCTTCGACAAAGATCAAGTCCAAGCAGCTCTCCCTGCTGGCCACCGCGGTGTTGGGCATCGTCATCTTCATCGACGACTATTTCAACTGCCTGACCGTGGGAACCGTCATGAAACCGCTGACCGACAAATACAAGGTATCGCGCGCCAAACTGGCCTACATCATCGACTGTACCGCAGCGCCCGTGTGCATCATCGCGCCCATCTCATCCTGGGCCGCCGCCGTGGGCAGCAACCTGGAGGCCACCGGATACTACCAAAACGGATTTGAGGTATTTATCTCCACGATTCCTTTGAATCTCTACGCCCTGCTGTCCATCGCCATGATCTTTATCATCATCCTCACCGGCCTGGACTACGGTCCCATGGTCGATGCGGAGGCCATGGCCGCCAGAGGGTACTTGGGCTCCGTGAAATCGGAGAATGAGATGGTGGCGGAATCCTCCGACCGCGGCACTGTGGTGGATATGCTTCTGCCCATTGTGTTCCTAATCTTCTTCTCCATCGCCGCCATGCTTCACACCGGCGGGTTCTTCGTGCCCGGCGGCGAGTCCTACATGAACTTCGGCAACGCCTTCGGCAGCTGCGAGACCTCGAAATCCCTGGTTTGGGGAGGCTTCGGCGCGCTGGCGGTGGCCCTCGTCATGTTCGTGCCCCGCAAGCTCATGACCTTCAGGGAGTTTATGAACGGCGTCACCAAGGGCTTTAAGACCATGATCCCGGCCTGCTGTATCCTGTTTCTGGCCTGGACCATCGGCTCCGTGTGCCGCGACATCCTGCAGACGCCGGAATTTGTCAGCGACTGCCTGGCCAAGGCCAGCTTTCCCATCTTCCTGCTGCCGGCCATCGTGTTCGTGATCGCAGCGTTTTTGAGCTTCTCCACAGGCACGGCCTGGGGTACCTTCAGCATCCTAATTCCGATCATCGCGCCTGTGGCTTACGCTCTGGCCCAGCAGCTGTTGACCGTATCCCTGTCCGCCACCCTGGCGGGCAGCGTGTTCGGCGACAACTGCTCCCCCATCTCGGACACCACGATCCTTTCCAGCGCCGGGACGGAATGCAACCATATCGAACACGTGACCACCCAGCTGCCCTACGCCCTGACCGTGGCGGGCTGCTGTTTCGTGGGCTACATTGTGGCGGGCCTCAGCGGCTCCAACATGGTCCTGACACTGTCTGTCTCCTTCGCCTGCCTGGTGATCGCCATCAAGTTCCTCCACAGCTACTACGGGAGGAAAACAGCCGGTAGATCCGGGCAGCGCGGGTGACGGCACATTTCCACTGCAACTGACAATTCAATATTTGGGAGGGTTACTATGAACAACAAAAAGTATTTTATGGGCATCGATACCGGCACCAACTCCAGCAAGGGCGTCATCATCGACCAGGAATGCAACATCATCGCCACGGCCAGCGCCGAGCACGCCATGACCAACCCCAGACCCGGTCACTATGAGCACGACGCTGACGAGGACTGGTGGGGCGACTTCTGCCGGATCAGCAACAAGCTGATCGCAGACAGCGGGGTGAACCCCGAGGACATTCTGGCGGTGGGCGCCAGTGCCCTGGGAGCCGACTGCCTGCCCGTGGACGAGGAGTGCCGTCCCCTGCGCAAGGCCATTCTCTACGGCATCGATTCCCGCGCCACCAAGGAGATGGCGGATCTGACCGAGCTCTACGGCGAGGAGCAGATCAAAAAGTGGTACGGACGTCCCCTGTGCTCCTCCGACGTCATGCCCAAGATTCTCTGGATCAAGAACAATGAGCCGGAGGTCTACGCCAAGGCCCACAAATTCATCACCGCCTCCACCTTCATCACCGCCAAGCTCACCGGCGAGTACGTGGTGGACCGTTTCCTGGGCCTGGCCAGCTTTAACCCGCTGTACAACAGCGACGGCACGCCCAATCCAGAGCTGTGCAAACCCATCTGCCGCCCTGACCAGCTGTCCGCCATCAAGGAGGCCAACGATATCGCCGGCACCGTGACCGCCAAGGCTGCGGCCGAGACCGGCCTCAAGGAGGGCACTCCGGTGAGCACCGGCACCGACGACTCCGGCGCCGAGGCCATCAGCATCGGCGTTGTGGCCCCGGGCAAGATGATGATCCAGTTCGGCTCCTCCATCTATATGATCCTGGGCACTAAGGAGCTGGTGGATGACGACCGCCTGTGGCGGGAGGAGTTCATCGTTCCCGGTCTGTGCGATATCTCCGCCGGAACCAACGCCGCCGGCTCCCTGACCAAGTGGTACCGCGATAACCTGTTCCCGGATGCCGTTGCCGCCGAGAAGAGCGGCGGGCCGGATGCCTACCAGACCATGATGGAGGGCGTGGACCAGATCGCCCCCGGCAGCGACGGCCTGATCACCCTGCCCTACTTTGCCGGTGAGCGCACCCCCATCAACGATCCTCTGGCTTGCGGCTGCCTGCTGGGCCTGACCCTGGCCCACACCCGCGCCCATCTCTACCGCAGCGCCCTGGAATCCGTAGCCTACTCGGTGAACCAGCAGATCCGCATCATGGAAGCCCACGACAACGCGGACATCGACCAGATCTTCGCCGTGGGCGGCGGCGTGCAGAATCCCCAGTGGATGCAGATCGTGGCCGACGTGACCGGCAAAGAAATCAACACGCCCTTAGTCACCATCGGAGCCAGCTTTGGCGACGCCATGATGGCGGCCACGGCCGTGAAATACCCCGAGTTCGAGGACTTTGCCGCTCTGACCAAGTTCATCAAGCCCGGCTGCACCTTCCATCCCAACCCCGAGGCCCACGAGCAATACAAGGCCTTCCAGGAAGTGTACGACAAGCTGTACCCGACCACGGCGGAGCTCATGCACGCTCTGGCCAAACAGTAAATCAGCAGACAAAGAACAGGCGGCCTGCCCATATGGGCAATGATATGATTCCCCTTAAGTAGACAAGGCAAATAACCAAAATCTACTTAAGGGGGATTATGTTGAAAGAAAGTATTCACCTGAAGAAAAATCAATATAGTCAAGGAATACTTGTCCGGAGTTTCTTCTTTTCGCGATATTGGTGCCCGATTAGGATATACATCGAAAAAGGGATATCCTGGATGCTTTGAAAGTTGGGTTGCTCTGTATCGGGTTGACGGCGAATCTGCTTTTTACAAGTTGGCCGGAAACCGTTCTTATACCAAAGAATTCAAAATGATGGTTGTTGAAGAGTATCTTCATGGAAGCGGCTCGTTAGTTGATTTGTGTATAAAATATCATATATCAAGTGACAGTATCCTCAGGAGGTGGATTTCATTGTATAATGCCTATAGAAAACTAATGGATTACAATCCGAAGCGGGAGGTCTATATGGCAGAAGCAAGACGCAAAACATCTATCGAAGAACGAAAGAAAATCGTTACTTATTGTATTGAACATAATCGTGATTATAAGAGCACAGCTGCGCTCTATGATGTCTCTTATAGTCAATTGTATTCCTGGGTAAAGAAATATGATGCTACAGGTGAAGATGGTCTTACAGACAAACGTGGTCGACACAAAACCGAAGATGAAGTTGATGAATTAGAACGTTTACGGAGAGAGAATCTTCGCCTCAAACGCCAACTTGAGGAAAAAGATATGGTGGTTGAACTGTTAAAAAAAGTGAAAGAATTCGAAGGGATGTGAGGCTCGGAAAGCAACGTCATGAATCAAAGTATCTTGCGATTGAATACTTTTATGCTAACAACAACTGGAGTATTAACTGGATGTGTAAACAGTTGGGAATCGCAAGAGCTGCGTATTATAGGTGGAAGCATAGAATTGTGCCGTAGCAAGAACAGGTAAACCAGGAAATCGCAGAACGAATCAAAGAGTATGATGAAAGATTTTCTCAAATCTTGGGTTAGTGTAAAAAAGTTTGTGTCTTTGGAAAAAAATACCTCTTTTTTGGTAAGAATCAAGATATGAAAATTCTTATCGAAAAGGAGTATTTTTTATGCCAGCAACAATGAGCAGATTCGATAGATTATTGCAGATAACAACTTAAGCAGTGTGGCTGACGTCTACAGCCTTCTAAGGGACAGTTTCAAGGTAAGCGCTTAATTTAAGGGTGTAGACACAAAAAACCCGAGGTGGTTAACCCCGGAATAATCCATACATTAACATTTGAATAAATGGTTACCTGCATGTTTTCTGAACACTGTCCGACCATGGTGCGTTTTTTTCAATCTCCCCAGGAGGTCTTATAGGTTGGCCGCTGTTCCAGAATGTACTTCATATATTTATACGGATCCAGACCGTGGAGCTTCGCCATCTCTGCGATAGTATAAATTCCCATGCTTGCCTCAGCGCCATCCATCGTGTCGGAGAAGATCCAGTTCTTCCGGCCCGCCACTACCGAACGGATGGAATTCCCGCTCATGTTGTTGGAAAGGCTGCACCTCCCGTCCTCCAGGTATGTCATGAGAATTGGACTTATGTCAATACTTTGGACACAAAAAGTTGAAAGTTTATTCTGCCTTTTTAATTCTTCCTCCTCCTTCTGCTGTGGTATCATATAGCCGATGGCACTATGGATTCTCTTACGGTTATACCAGCCCTCTATGTACTCAAGGATTGCCCTCCGGGCTTCTCTGAAATCCTGATATGTGTGGAGATAGATATCTTCCTTTTTCATTACGGAATGGACGGATTCTATGCGGGCATTATCATAGGGACTCCCTTTACGGCTGAATGAATGGAGTATCCCATGGCGGCTCAGGTACCTTTCAAATGTCTGGCTCGTGTACTGGCTTCCCAGATCACTGTGAAGAATAATTCCCTGTGTATCTTTGACATTCAGGCAGGCACTCTTTACCGCCTCAACTGCCAGCTCCACCGTCATGGATATGCCATAGGCATACCCGATAATCTTGCGGCTGCACAAGTCCATCACGGAAGCCAGATAAGTCCATCCCTCTTTCTGCACATGGATGTAGGTAATATCAGTACACCATTTCTGATGGATGGTTTTTGCCTCAAAATCACGTTTCAGGAGATTTACTTTATCATTTGGGACGGCTCCGTGGTTTGCATGGTGGTTATTTTTTTTACCACGACAGACCTTAGCCCCTGTTTGGCCATATGCCTTTGGACACGCTTTACACAATATGGTGTCCCGTTGTCATTGAGGGTGCGGCAGATCTTGACAGCGCCGTATCTTTGCCTGGAATCATCATAAACCTGTTTCACCTTCCTGCCGAATTCCTTATATTCCTTCTGCCGGTTTGAGGGTACACAAACCAGAGCTTTGTAATAGGTACTCCTTGGGAATTTCAGGGCACTGCAAAGCTGGGATACCATGTAATGGTTTAGATGGTTCTGGATAAAAGTCACAATTTCGGTTATTGTTCTTTTGCGAATATGGCGGTCGCTTTTTTAATATTTCATTCTCGATCTTAAGGCGCTGGATTTCTTTCTGGAGGGCCTTATACTCCTTGAGGGTAACTGTTTCCTCCTCCGATACCTTGATGGGAGAAAGCTGCTTAAGCCAGTTACTGAGTGTACTCCGATTTACGCCATATTCACGTTCCAGTTGTGGATACGAGGTTCCTCCGGCATTATACAGATCCACAATCTGCTGTTTGAATTCCGGAATGTAAGATTTTTGGTTTTTCGCCATGTTGAACATCTCCTTTGCTCTTTCACTTGATAGTATAGGTGGTTCAACTTTTCTTGTCCACACTTATATACTAACACCACCATCAAATATATCCGCAGATACCTGGAAAGACCTATCATTGCCATTTCTAGGATTGATGCCTATAATGGAGATACTGTAACCTTCTATTCCAATATTTTGAATCCAGCACTCTCAGACACTCGGAGTGCGACACTTTTAACTTTCAAAGGTCAGGGTTAAAAAGAGTTGCATACATAGAAAGAGCTCCCCCATGGAGCCATAAGTAGAATTTTCCTCGATTGTTGGGGCAGCAGAATGTGAATGCTTTCCCCGCGGAAATGACCTTTACTTTTTCTACCAAGTGACCGGAATTGCTGGAATATCACCCATTTCTATGGTATTCTGAAAAGGTGAATCCCTGATACAAGGAAATCTGGTTCTGGTTACTGTCGGTTCGGCGGAACATCCCATGCTGACGGAACACTATATTGAATGGGTACTACAGACCAAACGGGGAAATCAGTAAATGAAAGAGGGAAGACTTCTTTAAGCCTTCCCTTCTTAGACTGTAGACACTGAACTACAGTGTCTCCTTCCTTAACTGCAGACAGTCCCTCTGGCTTATCGCCTTCAAAACTAAGTGCATACTCCACTCCATCCTTATCAGTAACAACAAACATAAAATCCTTAATATCGCTGATTTTTCCTGTTATTGTAGATTCTTCCTCTGTCGTGATATCATTTTCAGATGATGGAACATCATATATATCATCCATTTTCTGAGAATTAACCATCTGTGAGGGTTCTATAGAAGGAGCTACTCTTTCCTGCCCAGAACACCCTGTAGCCAACATTAAAAGTGGCGGCTTTTAAATATGCTCCAAATTGTGGTCCAATTACTCTCGCTGCGTGCTCATCTATGACTGTTGGCTCCTGGTAGTACAAATCTTCTACTTACATACCTTCATAGATAGAACAATGTTCTTCAGAGCCTTCACGATTTTCTTGTTTTGGTTTAGTCTCTTCCAACACCTTTATTTTCATTTCATGACATTTTTCACTGTTAAGTAAGTAGTATCAAAAAAATGTCCTTTGGCAGTTTCGGAAACTCTTTGCGGTAGAAAATCAATCATATAATATGGCTTTTTAAGTATGTCATCATTCTTTTTGAACATATCCTGCATTTATTTATCTCCTAAAGTTCCGATTGAACAAAATCGCTACGCGATGGCCTGCCAAGGCTGTGGCGCAGTTTTT
>OLRX01000748.1_pt1 | contig 27686 bp, 28 predicted proteins | sample 1672991 | NCBI WGS metagenome assembly OLRX01 (sample SAMEA3136744, study PRJEB25190) | human gut metagenome | biome: human gut; feature: human-associated habitat; material: faeces | place: Austria | collected 2013
ATAGAGGCGGGGGACATCTGTTCACGGTTATAATTCTTCTTTTTTGCTCAGAGCTTCTCTTGCGAAAGCTTCAATAGAGTAATCCGCCCTCTTTCCATCTCCAAGCAAATTAAAAAAGCAGGAAGGTATCTCTTTCAGCGCAAGATTCTTCTTTACGCAGAGGGAACATCCCTCGTCGTGATTGACGGGATTCAGCGGACATTTTTTATCACTACAGGTGCAAAAATCAAAATTTTTCATTACTTGTTTTTCCTCTTTTAATTATTTTATTTTTAAAATTATTTTATTTCAAAACCCGCAAGCTCTTCCAGCTCCCCCGCCAAGTAAAAGGACCCTGCTATAACCAGCAGTGCTCCGGAGGATTTCGCCGCCTTCTCAGCCATTTGAAAAGCCTTTGAGCTTTCATCCTCCGCATGCTCAGCGTCGAATATTCTCGCGGTTTCTCCCGCACTCCTGCTGCGCTCGTTCTTAACAGCAGAAGCAAAAACCTTTGCTCCTCGTTTTTTTGCGTATTCTGCCAGAGAGGATACGTCCTTCCCGTGCATCCCCGCCGTGAGCAGTACAATATCTCTTTCGGCAAATTTTTCATCCAGACATTGCGTCAGCTCTTCTATTGCGTCTGCATTATGTCCGCCGTCTATCAGTATATCCCGCTCTCTGTCGTATTCCAGCCTTGCAGGTATCCTGACGCGGCTCAGGCAGCCGGGCTGCGGCTTCAGACCCGCAAGCTCCACCGCCGTCATCGCCATCGCTGCGTTTATCGGCTGACTCGAGCCCAGAGCTCTAAGCTCAACTCCCAGTTCTTCCGCATCGCGCTTGGTCACCACGTGCAGCTCTGCGCTTCTCATGGCGCACGTCCGTTCTATAATCCGCATTGCGCCGCGCCTTTGTTCCTGAGTCACGACAAATCCGCCTTTTCTGATTATCCCGCATTTTTCCTCTGCTATCTTCTCTATCGTATCGCCTAAAATCTCAGCGTGATCTATTCCTATTCTGGTTATCACATTGACGTCGGCGGGATACAGGTTTGTAGGATCTTTCTTTCCGCCCAGCCCCACTTCGAGCACTGCGCACTGCACTCCGTTTTCAGCGAACCATTTCATCGCGGCGTGCGTCAGCTTTGTAAAATAGTTTCCCTCTGCCTTTTCAAACAGTGCATCCATCTCCCGCTCTGGGATGCACTCCCCGTTTATTCTGATTCTCTCTTCTTTGCGCACTATATGAGGCGATGTAAACAATCCCGTCCTCATTCCGGCGCTTTGCATTAATGCAGCGGCATATGTCGCGACGGAGCCCTTGCCGTTCGTCCCCGCAATTTGTATTATCTTCATAGCATTTTTAATAAATAAAGCCGCCAACACACTAAATTGCTGACGGCTCTATGTAGTTTCCTTTTAGCCGAGTTCTTCAAAAGACTTTATCTGTTCGAGCAGCTTGTCCAGCATATCCTGATATTTAGCCAGTTTTTCACGCTCCTCGTTCACTACCTTTTCCGGCGCCTTGGATGTGAACTTCTCATTTGCAAGCTTGCCGGAGGCGCGCTTTATCTCGCTCTCAAGGTTCGCTTTCTCTTTGTTCAGCCGCTCCAGCTCCTTAGATATATCCACCAGCTCTCCCAGCGGCAGGAATATCTCGCCCAGCTCTGTCACCGCGCTCGCAGCGCCGCTCTCCGTCTGTCCTTCCTGCATGAGGATTACCTCGCTTGCGCCTGCGAGTCTCTTTATGTACAGCTCGCATTCTTTTACGTCCGCTTCTCTGTCTGTTCGGATTTTCAGCGCAGCCTTTCTGGACGGCGGAACATTCATCTGAGCGCGTATGTTGCGCACCGTGCGTATTACGTCCATGACCGCGGACATGCGCTTTTCATCTTCTTCAAAGTGCAGCTCGCCCTTCGGCCACTCGCTTATCATTATGCTCTCGCCCGCGCCCAGCACCTCGACGAATATTTCCTCCGTGATAAACGGCATGAAGGGATGCAGCAGCTTTAATGCGTCGATCAGAACATATCTCAAAACTCCCAAAGCCGTCTTTTTAGCCTTCTCATCTTCACCGTAAAGCCGCGGCTTTGCCATTTCGATATACCAGTCGCAGTATTCGCTCCAGATGAAATCGTAGACCTTGCTCGACGCCAGACCCAGTTCGAACTTGTCTATATTATCGCCGACCTCTTTTGTAACCTGGCTGAGTCTCGAGAGTATCCATTTATCCGCTACGTCTATATTTTCAAGCTCCAGCTGTTCCGTTCCGTCGCTGTTCATGGCTATGAAACGGGAGGCATTCCATATCTTGTTTGCAAAGTTGCCCGCTGCGGTCACTTTCTTTTCTACATATCGCATATCGCTGCCCGCAGATACGCCCGACGCCAAGCTGAAGCGCAATGCGTCCGCGCCGTATTTTTCTATTACTTTCAGCGGGTCTACGCCGTTGCCCAGAGATTTGCTCATTTTACGGCCCTGCTCATCTCTGACTATGCCGTGAATGGCTACCTTTTCAAACGGAGCCTTCCCCATAACTTCTTCGCCGAACACCATCATTCTCGCTACCCAGAAGAATATTATGTCATAGCCCGTGACGAGAGTCGTCGTCGGGTAAAAGCATTCCAGCTCAGGAGTTTTCTCCGGCCATCCGAGCGTCGAGAACGGCCACAATCCGGAGGAAAACCACGTATCCAAAACGTCCTCATCCTGATGCAGATGCGTACAGCCGCATTTCTCGCACTTCTCCGGCTCGTCCACACTTACGTTCACATGGCCGCATTCGTCGCAGTAATACGCCGGTATGCGATGTCCCCACCAAAGCTGACGCGATATGCACCAATCGCGGATGTTCTCCATCCAGTTGAAATATATCTTGTCAAAACGCGACGGTATGAACTGAGTTTCGCCGCTGCGCACGGCTTCTATCGCCGGCTTTGCCAGATCCTTCATAGATACGAACCACTGCATGGAGACCATCGGCTCTACTGTGGAATGGCAGCGGTAGCACTCGCCTACGTTGTGTGCATAATCCTCTATTTTTACCATAGCTCCGAGCTCCTGAAGCTCTTTGACTATAGCCTCTCTCGCCTCGAGAGCCGTCATTCCGCAGAATTTCCCGCCGTTCTCGTTTACATGGGCGTCGTCTGTCAGAACGCTTATTATCGGCAGATCGTGGCGCATAGCAACTTCGAAGTCGTTGGGATCGTGAGCCGGCGTTATCTTGACCGCGCCCGTACCAAATTCCTTCTCTACGTATTTATCCGCCACAACCGGTATGGGTTTGCCCACTATAGGCAGTATCACATTCTTTCCTACCAGATTCTTATATCTCTCGTCGTCCGGATGCACCGCGACAGCCGTATCGCCCAGCATTGTTTCCGGTCTGGTCGTAGCTACTATTATGCCTTCGCCTCCGTCCTCCGCAGGATATCTGATGTGCCAGAGATGGCTGCTCTTTTCCGTGTACTCTACCTCTGCGTCCGAGAGAGCCGTCCTGCACGTCGGGCACCAGTTTATGATTCTGTTTCCCCGATATATCTTCCCTTTTTTGTACAGACGAACGAACACTTCTCGCACGGCGCGGGAGCATCCTTCATCCATTGTAAATCTCTCTCGGCTCCAGTCGCAGGAGCTGCCCAGCTTTTTCAGCTGAGTCGTAATGGTATCTCCGTATTCTTTTTTCCACTCCCACGCGCGCTCCAGAAATTTCTCCCTGCCTATGTCGTTCTTTGAGATTCCCTCCTCAGCCAGCGCGTCTACTATCTTTACTTCTGTCGCAATGCTGGCATGGTCCGTACCCGGAACCCAAAGCGTAGCGAATCCCTTCATGCGGTGATACCGCGTCAGCGCGTCCTGGAGCATATTGTCCAGCGCATGACCCATGTGCAGCTTGCCCGTTATATTAGGCGGCGGCATTACGATGCAGAACGACGGCTTGGACTTGTCCGGCTCAGCGGTAAAATATCCTCTTTCCATCCATCTATCGTACAGCTTCTGCTCCACTTCTTTGTGGTCATACGCTTTTTTAATATTATCACTCATATATAAATAAAACCTCCGTGGAATTGCAAACAATCAATATTATATTGCCGAAAACACTATGAATAATTATAGTGCAAATTTTCCGTCAAAAAACTCAGCTTTGAGCTTCGTCTCTGCATTACAGCCTAAACAAAGCGCCCGTCGCTACTATCAGCCCTGCAGCTATTACGATAAGCCCGACCGCTTTTAATTTGAGCACTTTTTTATCTCCGCCGCCCTCCGACGCCTTGCCTATTATAGGCGCAGCTCCGAAGGTAAGCCCCGCTCCTATCACCATAATAATAGTACCTATTATCTTTTCCATTTTTATTCAGCCTCGCCGTCCGGTTTCCTCTGTTCTCTATATGCTCTCCACGCCAATACGGCATATTGCACAAACGCCACAATTACAAATACCAGCGCAACATATACCGCATATAGATAATACGGATACAGCCACCTTGCGAAAAATCCGGACGCAATGGATATATTCAGCAAAAATCCCGCTATTTTTCCGTATTTGTTCGCAGGGATTATTATTTTTTTAGAAAGCAGGAACGCTCCCCCCGCCAGCATACACGCTTCTTTAGCCAAAATTACTATAACTACAAAAAGCGGCAGTATCTCGGCTGCTGCAAAAGATATAAGCACCGCCATAGCCATGAGCTTATCCGCCAGCGGATCGAGCACAGAGCCGAGCTTTGTAACTTCGCCATTCGAGCGAGCCAGATATCCGTCCAGCAGGTCTGTAAGACATGCCACAAGAAAGCAGGCGAACGCCCACATAATCTCTCCTTGCGCTATAAGTACGGCCGTCGCCGGAACGAGCAGCAGCCGTATAAAGCTCAGTATGTTAGGTAGCGTCCAAATCTTTTCTTTCATTCAATAACCTTCTCCTCTAACTCCGTTACCTAGTAATTATAAGGCTTTCACGAGTTTTTTTCAACAATATTATAACTAATTGCGGAAGATTGATGAGCTTACTCTTTTGTTAGACTTAAAGCGATTTTTCTTGCTTAAAACCTCGTCCGTTTTTCTCTTCATTCAAACTTTTCTTTATGCTGTTTTTGATGTAAAATATAGCTGGGCTGCATACACTACTTTTAAACGGCTAAAATTATCACAGGAGTAAAAAAGCATGAGAAAATTATACTTAGGAGTAGATATAGGCGGCACAAAAATTGCATACGGCATTTTCGATGAAAGCGGCAGTCTCGCCGTTCGGCGCGAATACCCCAGCGACGTTCAGGCAGGTCCGGACGCGCTCTTCGCGCCAATGCTCGACGGGCTGCGCGATGAAGGCGCGGATTTTTCCTGCGTCTGCGGAGTCGGAATAGGCGCTCCGTCTGCAATAGATTACAAAAACACGCGCATAGTCTCCACCGTAAATCTCCCGCTTCTCGCCGACATACCGATCAGGGAGTTTTTCACAACGCTGTTCCCCAACGCTGATATACGCGCAGAGAACGATGCGAACGCAGCCGCTCTCGCCGAACATAGACGCGGCGCCGGCAGAGACCTCGGCGATATGGTGTACATTTCCGTCTCCACAGGCGTCGGCGGCGGAATAATCCTCGGGGGCAACGTCCTCCGCGGCGAAAACGGATACGCCGGCGAAATAGGACATATGCTTATTCGCCCGGGCGAAGGGCCGCTCTGCGGCTGCGGACACAGAGGTTGTTTCGAGAGTCTCTGCGCCGGGAAATACATAGGCGAACGCGCTCAGGAGTACAGCAAAAAATACAGCCGCACGCTCATGAAAGAGCTGGCAGGCGGAGATCTGCTCCGCTCAACAGGGCATACGCTTTACGCGGCTTATTGCGCAGGAGACGAGATGGCCAAGGAAATGCTGTCCGACATGAGCCGTGATCTGGGTATACTCACTTACAACCTGTTCCGAGCGCTGGACGTAGACGGATTTGTTTTCGGCGGCGGTTTGATCCAGCCTGATTGGCCTCTTCTCGACGGCATTCGCGCACAATTCCGCGAGTTGACCAAAGAGGGCTATTCCGCAGAAATACACCGCGCCGAGCTGGGCTTGGACGTGGGTGTAATCGGTGCGTTTGAATCGCTTTTTTAAGCGTAATAACAATATAACCGTGAATAGATGTCAACCGCCTCTATAGGCGGTTGAATGACGGGGCGGCGCCCCTTATTGAAAACTAACTTCGGACCAATTTTACAAAGGAGAGTTAAATGGGATACATCCAAGAATTTAAAAAGTGGCAGGAAAAGCTCAAAAACACGCCTTACGCATCCGAACTGGCGTCTATGACAGAAGCTGAGAAAGAAAGTTGCTTCGACGCGTCTCTTCAGTTCGGCACGGCCGGCCTGCGCGCAGTCATCGGTATGGGGACGAACAGAATGAACATCTTTACCGTCCGCCGTTCCACTCAGGGGCTGGCAGATTATCTCAACTCAGTAGGCGCAAAAAAAGGAGTCGCCATAGCATACGACTCGCGCAGAATGAGCGACGTTTTCGCTAAAGAAACAGCTCTCGTGCTCGCGGCTAACGGTATAAAAGCTTATCTCTACAGCACGCTCCACAGCGTACCTCAGCTCTCTTTTACAATACTTCATTTAGGGCTGGACGCAGGCGTAGTGATAACCGCGAGCCACAACCCAAAGCAATACAACGGATACAAAGTTTACGGCCCCGACGCAGCGCAGATAGGCGTAGCTCCCGCCGCCGCCGTAACCAAAGCCATCGAAAACACGGCTGACTATTTCGACATAAAGACCATGGACGAACAGGCCGCCCTCGACGCCGGTCTGCTGGAATATATAGGCGAAAGCATGGACGAGGTTTACTTCGGCAAAGTGCTCTCCCTCTTAGACCTGAGCCTGATAAAACAGAACGCCGACAAGCTCAGCATAGTCTACACGCCTCTTTTCGGCTCGGGATTTGTCCCCGTAACCAACATTCTAAAGCGCATGGGCGTGAAGCTTTATGTTGTCGAAGAACAATCTCAGCCGAACAGCAGCTTCCCCGGGCTGTCCGCTCCCAATCCCGAAAACGCCGAGAGCTTCGAAAAAGCAATTGCGCTCGCAAAGGAAAAAGACGCCTCTCTGATACTCGCGACGGACCCGGACTGCGACAGGTTAGGATTGGCAATACGCGAGAAAAGCGGCGGCTACCAAATACTCTCCGGCAACCAGATCGGCTGCCTGCTTCTTGATTATGTCATAAGCAAGCATTCTGATTCTCTGCGCGGCGACGAGTTCACAGTCAAATCCATAGTCTCGTCTCCCATGGCGGACGTCATAGCAGAGCGAAACGGAGTAGAAATGCGCAGCGTACTCACGGGCTTTCGATTTATCGGAGAGCAGATAAGGCTGGCTCAGGAAAGCGGCAAAGGCAAATTCCTTTTCGGTTTTGAAGAGAGCTACGGTTATCTCGCGGGAACATTCGTCCGCGATAAAGACGCCTCCATCGCCTGCGCGCTCTGTGTAGAAATGGCGTGCTATTACCACGCGAAGGGCATGACTCCCGGAGACGCTCTGGACGCCATGTACGAGAAATACGGCTATTTCGCAGAAAAAGTCATATCTCTTACACTCGACACCCTCGACGGCATCGCACGTATAAAAAACGCCGTAAACACTCTGCGCGAAAATTCTCCGTCCTGTATAGCCTCACGCACGGTTCTCTCTCTGGGAGATTATCTCAAAGGCACTATCACAAAATCCGACGGCGCCGTTCTGAATACAGGACTTCCCGAGACCAACATGCTGATATTCGAGCTGGACGGCGGCCGGCTGATACTCCGCCCCTCCGGCACAGAGCCCAAGCTCAAAGCATATTGCAGCGCACGCGGCGACAGCAGGGAGAGCGCAGAGCAATACCTCGGCGAGCTTGAAAAAGCAGCAAAGGAGCTGATGAACAAATACCTCGGCTAATCGGCCTGTAATTTTCAAAATAAAACAGACCGAGTCCGCTTTCGCTTTTTGAACCGACCTCCAAAAGTCAGATCTAAAGTCTGACGATTGTGAGGTCGATTTTTATTCTGATTTTAAAAGTATTATTCTTTTGCACACTCATCATTATATATAAATATATAAAAGCAAACGTCCATGCCTCCCATAGCAAAAAAATAAATGTAAAATTCCTCTAAAAAAGCGCTCAGAAGGCGTATTTTACGCTGTTTTGTGCTATAATTACACAATAGCGCCTGATGCGCAAAATATTTTTATGCACCAAGGAGCATATATGCTTACGATACTGGCGAACGCTAAACTCAATCTGTTCCTGCGCGTGACCGGAAGACGCGAGAACGGTTATCACGATTTAGACATGGTCATGCAGTCTGTCGATCTTTCTGATACTCTATATTTTGAAAAATCTGACGAAATTTCAATCGAGAGCGACGCGCTGCCCCTATGCAAGAGGGCAGCAGAAGCTTTTTTCGCTCACACAGGAATCAAAGGCGGCGTAACCATAAGAATAGACAAGCGCATCCCCTTCCAAGCAGGACTCGGCGGCGCAAGCGCGGACGCAGCAGCTACACTCGCCGCTCTCATGCGCCTGTATGAAACAGAGATACCCGAACCTGAGCTCATGGAAATCGCGGTCAAGCTCGGCGCGGACGTGCCCTTCGCTCTTACAGGCGGATGCAGACGCGCAAGCGGCATAGGCGAAAAGCTGACTCCGATTGTCAACGCAATGCAATGCGTATATCTGATTCTCAAGCCCGACGCAGGAGTATGCACAGCCAGCGCATTCAAATTGTACGACGAACATCCTTCTCTAACCGATATGGATTCGGCGCAGGCGGCTCAGAGCATAGAGCGCGGAGATATATCCGCTTTCAGCGGCATCGCATTCAACGCATTGGAACGTGCAGCCTCCGAGCTTTGTCCTCAGATCGCTCGCATTCTGGAATATCTGAAAGATAAAGCAGACGTCTGCTTCATGACAGGGAGCGGCAGCGCATGCGTCGGCATTTTCCGCGATGAATCCGCAGCTAAAAAAGCTTTGGAAGGAGCGGGCAATATGGCTTCTTTCAGCACAATAGTCCGCGCTGCGCAAAGCGGCTACGTGATCTCCGCAGTTTAATCCAAAATCATACCTAAAATAACATTAAGCGCTCATATAAAACAAGGATAGAAATGTTTTTTGCAGATAAATTAAAAGACTACGAAATATTAGACACCGGCGACGGAATGAAGCTGGAGCGCTGGGGCGGCATAACCCTGGCGCGGCCGGACCCGCAGACAATCTGGCCCAAGCAGCGTCCGGAGCTTTGGCGCAAAGCCGACGCTCTCTACCACAGGAGCAGCAAGGGCGGCGGAGCATGGCAGTTCAACACCAAGCTTCCCGAAAGGTGGACCGTAGGCTATGGTCCTCTAAAATTCTATGTCCGGCCTACCGGTTTTAAACACACAGGTCTCTTCCCCGAGCAGTCCGCAAACTGGCAATTCTGCATGGACAATCTCCGCCAGGGAGATAAAGTCCTCAATCTCTTCGCGTACACGGGCGGCGCGACGTTGGCGTGTGCCCGAGCCGGGGCAAGCGTGGTTCATGTCGATTCAGCCAAATCAATGGTGGGATGGGCGCGGGAAAACGCAGCTCTTTCCAAGCTGGCCGACAGACCTATACGATGGATAGTAGACGACTGCCTGAAATTCGTCAAGCGCGAGCAGCGCCGCGGAAATCACTACGACGGTATAATAATGGACCCTCCCAGCTACGGCAGAGGCGCCGACGGACAAATCTGGAAGGTAGAGGAGAATCTCTTCGAGCTGGTAGAAGAAGCGGCTAAGCTTCTGACAGATAATCCCCGCTTTTTTATAATCAGCTCCTATACTACAGGACTCTCCGGCGTAGTAACTGCAAACATGCTGCGCATCGTCACGCCCGGCGGAAGCGTAGACTCCGGCGACCTCGTGATACCTACTCAGACCGGCGTACTGCTCCCCTGCGGCACGACCGCGAGATGGACGCCATGAATAAAATAATTTACGAAGACAACCACCTGCTCGTAGCAGTAAAACCCGCCGGCATTCCCGTTCAGGCCGATTCCTCCGGAGACGACGATTTTCTCTCTCAGCTAAAGAGATACATCGGAAAAAAGTATAACAAGCCGGGCGCGGTATATCTGGGGCTTTTACACAGATTGGACAGACCCGCTTCCGGCGTAATGGTCTTTGCACGTACGAGCAAAGCCGCCTCTCGTCTGACTTCTCAGTTCAAAAAGGGCAGCATCGGAAAATACTATCTCGCCGTGGTCGAGGGAATACCGCCGGAAAGCGACAAGCTTCGGGATTTTCTGCTGAAAGATCACGAAAGAAATATAGTTCGCACCTGCACCTCCGGCACTCCCAACGCCAAAGAGGCTATGCTCGAATACCGCCGGCTCGCGGTCTGCGGCGGCCGAAGTCTTGTACGCATAAAGCTCGGCACAGGCAGATCACATCAGATACGAGTGCAATTTTCCTCTCGTGGATTTCCTCTCGTCGGCGACAGAAAATACGGCAAATCATCGGCAGGAGATTTAGCTCTGTTTTCCCACAGGCTGGAGCTGACTCACCCGACAACCAAGGAGCAAATGGCGTTTTACGCTATGCCCGAGGGCGGCGCTTTTGCACAGTTCGACCTCAATGGCTTTTCCGACATAATATGACAAAAACAACTCTCCGACAACACGATATGCGGAGAGCTGTTTTTTTCGCTTCGTTCTGCACTCATTCTTTTATTTCTCTATAGCTATTGAACTGCATCTACAGTTCTCATAGCCAGAATAGTTTTTCTGATTAGGTCGTCCAATTCCCAGCCCAGCATTTCCGCCCCGCGTTCTATCACCTCGCGCGAACAGCCAGCCGCGAATTTGGCGTTTTTGTATTTTTTCTTCACGGACTTGACCTCAAGATCCTGTACGCTTTTGGACGGGCGCATTATCGCCACGGTTCCTATCAAGCCTGTCAGCTCGTCCACAGCGTAGAGCACCTTTTCCATCTCGTGCTCAGGCTGCACGTCCACGGTCAGCTTGTACCCATGGCTCGCAGCGGCATGTATCAGCCTTTCGCTCAATCCGCGCTCCCTCATTATCTCCTGCTCTTTTATGCAGTGCTCCTCCGGATAAAGCTCGAAGTCTAAATCGTGCAGCAATCCCACAATTCCCCAGAAGTCAGCCTCATCCTCATACCCAAGCTCAGCGGCAAAATATTTCATCACGCCTTCAACTGTCAGCGCGTGCTGTATGTGAAAAGGCTCTTTGTTGTATTCTTTCAGCAGCTCAAGCGCCTGCTCCCTGTTTATTTCATTGCTCATTTTCTCATACCTTCTTTCTCATTGCACCTTCTATGTTATCCAGAGCTTTTTTGAGCGTTGTGCGCGGGCACGCTATGTTCATGCGCATAAAGCCGGAGCCCCCGGCTCCAAAGGTATACCCTCCGTTCATCCATACGTGCGCTTCTCTTTTAAAAAATTCCTCCAGCTCTGCATCTCCAAGCCCCAGTCTGCGGCAATCAAGCCACATAAGATACGTTCCCTCCGGCTCTGCCATGCTTATATCTTCTATCCTCTCCAGCCTTTCAGCCAGATAGTCGGCGTTGCCCTTCAGGTACTTCAAAAGCTCTTCCAGCCATGGCTCTCCGCAGCGGTACGCCGCCTCCGTCGCAGCTATAGCCATTGTATTCAAATCTCCGTAGCCTGTCCTGCTGCATTCTTTCCGGACTTTTTTTCTGACGTCCGGGTTGCTTATAAATAGATGAGAGGCTTGCAGCCCCGCCAAGTTAAACGTCTTAGACGGTGCGGTACATATAACAGATATGTCGCGCGCCTCGTCCGACAGCGTGGAGAAAGGAACGTGCTTATGCCCCGGATATACAAAATCCGAGTGTATCTCATCAGAAATCACATATACACCGTATTTTAAGCATATTCGCGCAAGCTCCCTCAGCTCTCCCTCTGTCCATACGCGAGCCACCGGATTATGAGGCGAGCACAAAAGAAACAGCTTTACATTCTCTTCCCTAATCTTTCGCTCTATATCCTCAAAATCCATTTCATACCTGCCGTCCCGCTGCTTCAGCTCTGATACCGCAAGCTTTCTGTCATTCGAATTAATTATGCTGACAAAAAGATGATATACCGGCTGACAGATCATAACCGCATCTCCCGGCTGAGTCAAAGCACGTATAGCCGCGCCTATGCCGAATATGACTCCGGGCGTCTTCACCATTTCTTTTTTTGATACAGCCCAATCCATCCTTGTCGCATACCATCCGCATACGGCTTCTGCGTATCCGTCTGATGTGCCGGTGTATCCGAATATTCCGTGCCGCGCCGTCTGAATCAACGCCTCCTCAACCGCCGGAGGAGCTTTAAAATCCATATCCGCTACCCACATAGGAATAAGCTCTCTGTCGTCCGTTTTGTATTTTATCGCGCCTGTGCCGCGTCTTTCATGGATAACGTCAAAAAAATCCGAATTAATTTTATACTCTTTCATAATATTACGCCCTTTTCAAAAAATTTTATTAATGCTTTTCTTTCTGTAGCATATTATAGCACACCGGCGCAAAAACGGACGGCATTTTCTATAGAGTTCAAACGGACGCATCTCTAACACCCAGCGAATATTTCCTATTCAATTAATATGAATTTAATTTTATAGCAGTATTCAGCCATTGTCAACCAAAAACTTTCCGGTTTTTTTGAAAACAGACTTGACATACTAAATTACTAGGATTATAATAAAAACATATTAATTCACTAGGATTTATAGTGTTTCTTTTGAAATAATATCTGACTGTAAAATCAAACCTATATTTATAAGGAGTATAAAGCATGAAAACGTATAAAACCATTACTGAGCTGATAGGCAACACTCCCCTGCTGGACATCACAGGAGACAGACCTGCTGCGATATTAGCTAAGCTGGAGTATCTCAACCCGGCGGGCAGCGTTAAAGACCGCATTGCAAAAGCAATGATAGACGACGCGGAAGAAAGAGGACTTTTAAAAAAAGACTCAGTTATCATCGAACCCACCAGCGGCAACACAGGCATAGGTCTGGCCGCCGCCGCAGCAGCGAGAGGATACCGCATTATCCTTACAATGCCGGATACAATGAGCATAGAACGACGCAATCTTCTCAAGGCCTACGGAGCGGAGCTAGTCCTCACTGATGGTTTAAAAGGCATGAAAGGCGCCATCGCCAAAGCGCAGGAGCTGGCGGAATCTACTCCCAACAGCTTTATTCCGGGTCAGTTCACAAACCCTGCCAACCCGAGAATACACAGAGAAACTACCGGACCTGAAATCTACGCTGACACTGACGGCAAAGTAGATATTTTCGTCGCAGGCGTAGGCACAGGCGGCACTCTCACAGGAGTAGGCGAATACCTCAAATCTAAGAACCCGAATGTAAAAATTGTCGCTGTCGAACCTGCCACATCGCCCGTTCTCTCCGAGGGCAAGCCCGGGCCGCACAAAATCCAGGGCATCGGCGCAGGGTTTATTCCGGATACTCTAAATACCGAAATTTACGATGAAATTATTACCGTGAAAAACGAGGACGCTTTCGACACCGGCCGCAGCATCGCGCGCGAAGCCGGGCTTCTCGTAGGAATATCCTCCGGCGCTGCAATTTGGGCCGCCAGAGAGCTTGCAGCCAGACCTGAAAACAAAGGCAAAGTTATAGTCGTTCTCCTTCCGGACACAGGCGACAGATATCTCTCAACACCTATGTTCGCAGAATAACACACGCAAATAATATAAAAAGGCACGGTATCTGCTTGAATCGCAGACATCCTGCCTTTTTGCATTTAAGACAAAATAAAAAATGACCCAAAAATGGGTCATCTTGGCGGAGAAAGAGGGATTCGAACCCTCGCATCCCTTCAGAGGATCTACTCCCTTAGCAGGGGAGCCCCTTCAGCCAAACTTGGGTATTTCTCCAGCTGAATAAACAAATTATAAAATTTTGGCGGAGAAGGTGGGATTCGAACCCACGGTACCTTTCGGTATCACTGGTTTTCAAGACCAGCTCCTTAAACCACTCGGACACCTCTCCATCTGCCCTATGGGTCACGTTTCCGCGCGACGTTAGTATTATATCAAAGACGCACTTCCTTGTCAATTCATTTTTTTATTTATTTTATGCCTGCCGGAAATCTTAATAAAAACTCTCAATTCAAAGAACAACATTACATATTTTTATATACAAAGAGCAGAAGAGCTTTTGCCAAAAGAGCTTCGCACTTCTGCTCCGGCGTTCCCTATGAGAACATTCAACGCACTACCCATTTTACTAAAAAACAGAATAATTATCAACACTTGTAAAAAAATCACATAATTTAATTTTGATTTTTATCAAATGCCAGCTTTAACGCATATATCCCCAAACGATAACTATCCTCTCCAAATCCGAATATGCAGCCCGCGCATGATCTCGATATGACCGACTTATGCCGAAATTCTTCCCGCGCTGCTATATTGCTCAAATGCACCTCTGCTACAGGTACGTCTATCGACGCTATAGCATCTGCTATAGCTATGCTGTAATGTGAATATGCTCCCGCATTTATAACAACGCCATCGTAGTCAGTGTGCGCAGCGTGCAGCGCATCTATTATCGCACCTTCGCTATTGCTCTGATAAAAATCAACATCTATATCTAAACTTTCGGCGTACAGCTTTAGGTCTGCATTTATATCTTCCAGCGTCCTCGTCCCATAAACCTTTTTTTCTCTCTGCCCTGTCATATTAAGATTCGGGCCGTTTAAAACAAGTATCTTTTTCATGGTGTTTTCCTGTTGTCTTATCTCTTCGCCAGCTGCTCCAGCATAGCCGACATAGCCTCGTCGCAGTCCTCTTGAACAGCTTTAATCCCAAACCACTTTTCAAACGAAAGAGCGCCCTGCCAGAACAGCATAGCCAAACCGTCCATAGTCCTGAAGCCCATCTCCGCCGCCCGTTTGAGCAGTTCTGTCGGTCTGGGTGTGTATATCAAGTCTATGACGACAGACCCCTGTTCCAAAGAGCGAAGGAATCTAAAATTTGCAAACTGAGTACCCGTGCCCGCCATGCCCAGAGACGTTGTATTGATAAAAACATCGCACCCTCGCACCGCCGCAGAGAGATTACTCCCCGCGTATTCCGCGCCGGAAAGCTCGCATGCACGAGCCACTCTCTCCGCTGTTCTTCCCGCAATGCTGACATGAGCCCCTTCTCTCGCAAGCATCATAGCTATCGGAGCGGAAACTCCGCCCGATCCGTATATCGTCACTCGCTTGTCTTTAAACTTAATTCCGTTGCTCTCCGCCGAGAGGACAAAACCCGGAGCGTCCGTAGACGCACCGTATAGCCTGCCTTCACGCGCCACGACCGTATTCACGCTGTTCGCCTTCACCGCGTCCTCTTCGCATTCGTCCATGTACTTCACCGCTTCGCTTTTATGAGGCAGCGTTATGTTGCAGCCGCCGCCCTCGCGCCGCAGCTCCTCAAAAAAAGCTCCGAGTTCTTCAGTTTTTACCAGCCTCCTCGTATAGCTCGCGTCTATACCATGATTCTTCATCAGCACGTTCTGAAGTATGGGTGAGAGGGAGTGATTGATAGGATTACCTATTACATAGTATTTCATATCATAGCCTTCCTTTTTGTTTATGCCTAATAAACTAAAATTGATTTATAAAAATTCATCTTATTAAAATTGAATAATTTAAATTAAATATTCTCAGCCGCGCATTAATCTTCCGTAACAGTGAACTCTATATGAAGATAGTCAAAATTCACCGGCTCAAGAAAATCCTCCGGCAGAAATTTCGTGGCGTTAAACCTCGAAAGCTCTTTTGCATGTTTCGTAACCCAAACAGGCTCCGCAAGATCTAACTCTCGGTAAACCTTCTCCATACAATCCGAAAGCGCAAGAGAGACGTCCTCTATGTCACTTTCTGCCGATGCCCGCGCGATAACTTTATTTTTCTTGTGCAGTGCTGCAAATAAGCGCATAATTCCTCCTTTTCCCATAGATCGGCTTTCAAGCCGTCCGCATTAGTATTTTATCATATTTACGCGCTATAATGATAGGCAGAGCGCCTCTTTTTTTATAAATTACGAAAACAATAGTCAATCAATAAAAAATACGAGAAAAAATTAACAAACTACTTGCTTTTTTCTATAAAAAAAAGTAGAATTAATATATACGTGATTTATTGCACAAAGATTTGTGCTATAAGATAAATCATTGTCGCGTGCTCTGCACAATCTTTATTAGCGAGGTAAAATAATTTGGGAAAGACTCTCACTTACAAGATACTTGAATCTCACCTCTGCTCAGGCTCTATGACCCCCGGCGATGAGATTTCTATTAAAATAGATTATACTCTCACACAGGATTCCACCGGCACCATGGCATACCTTCAATTCGAAGCTATGGGCGTAGATCGCGTAAAAACCAAAAAGTCTTTGGCTTACATAGATCATAACACTCTGCAATCGGGATGCGAAAACGCTGACGATCACAACTTCATCGCATCCATAGCGAAAAAACACGGTATATATTTTTCCCGTCCCGGCAACGGCATATGTCACCAGGTCAACCTCGAGCGCTTCGGCGTGCCGGGAGCAACGCTCCTCGGCTCTGACAGCCACACTCCCACAGGCGGCGGCATAGGCATGATCGCAATAGGCGCGGGCGGGCTCGACGTGGCGGTTGCTATGGCAGGCGGCGCATACTATCTCAGCATGCCTAAAGTTGTCGGCGTAGAACTAAAAGGTCAGCTCCGCCCCGGCGTATCCGCAAAGGACGTAATACTGGAAGTCCTGCGCAGGCTTACGGTAAAAGGCGGCGTAGGCAAGGTCATGGAATATTATGGCGAAGGCGTCAAAACGCTCTCCGTACCTGAGCGCGCTACAATCACTAACATGGGCGCTGAGCTGGGCGCTACTACTTCTATATTCCCCAGCGACGAAACCACACGCGCTTTTCTCAAGGCTCAGGGCAGAGAGGAGGCGTACTCCGAACTGAAAGCAGACGACGATTGCGTATACGACGAGACACTGACCATAGATCTGAGCGCACTCGAGCCTATGGCAGCATGTCCCAGCAGTCCCGACGCTGTAAAAACGCTCCCGGAAATAGGAAAGATTAAGGTAGATCAAGTTTGCATAGGCAGCTGCACCAATTCGTCTTACACTGATATGATGAAAACAGCCGCCATATTAAAAGGACGCACAGTCAGCGAGAACGTCAGTCTGATAATCGCGCCCGGTTCTCGCCAGGTTTTGGATATGCTCGCGAAGAACGGCGCGCTCTCCGATATTATAAGCTCCGGCGCAAGAATTATGGAATGCGCCTGCGGATACTGCATCGGCATGGGACAATCCCCTGCGACAAACGCAGTCTCTCTCCGCACCTCTAACCGCAACTTCTTCGGACGAAGCGGAACCAAGAGCGCAGACGTATATCTGGTCAGCCCCGAGGTCGCGGCGTCCAGCGCCGTACTCGGCTATCTTGCAGATCCTACAGAGCTTCTGGGCGAAGATCTCTCTGTGCTTGATATATCCATGCCTGATGAGTTCGTAATAAACGACAACATGATCGTACCTCCCGCCCCCACCTCTGAGGGCGTCGAAATTGTACGCGGTCCCAACATCAAGCCCTTCCCTCTTGGCAAGGCTCTGACAGACACAGTAAGCGGAGAAGTTTTACTGAAAATGGAGGACAACATCACTACGGATCATATAATGCCCTCCAACGCCAAGCTGCTCCCCTATCGTTCCAACGTACCTTATCTGGCTACATACTGCCTGACTCCCGTGGACGAAACATTCCCCGAGAGAGCTAAGGCGGCGGGCGGCGGAATACTTCTCGCCGGTCAGAACTACGGCCAGGGTTCCTCGCGTGAACACGCTGCTCTCGCTCCTCTACAGCTCGGCATTCGCGCCGTCATTGCAAAGTCATTCGCCAGGATTCACATGGCGAACCTAATAAACTCCGGTATAATACCGCTTGTGCTTGCGGACGAATCCGACTACGAAAAGATTGCACAGGGAGATGAGCTTGTAATCGAAAATGCACGCGAGAAGGTGCTGCTGCCCGAGTTTGACGTACTGGATAAAACCACGGGCGAGAACATACACGTTCGTCTCGAGGTCTCGGACAGACAGCGCCAGATGCTGCTGGAGGGCGGTCTGCTCAACTTCACCGCAAAAAGCAACTGATTTTAGATTTATTTTAACCACCACTCCGGGGAAGAATTTTGCTGCTTCCCCAATCTTGAAACATAGCGGGCGCTGAAACAGCTGGCCCCGCAGCCGGGAGGATACGAATGGATAAAGAACTGTTTGATAACGAAAGCCTAGAGTATACCGACCACATTCCCGAAGCGGTAGTCAGACGGCTTCCTAAATATTACAGATACTTGACCGAGCTCATGAAAATCGGCGAAGTCAGAGTTTCTTCTAATAAAATGAGCCGCGACTTAGGCTTCAACGCTTCGCAGATCCGACGCGATCTCAATTGTTTCGGCGGTTTTGGTCAGCAGGGATATGGCTACAGCGTGGAAAAGCTTCGCGACGAAATCGCGCACATACTCGGACTGGATCACCATTACAATACTGTCATAATGGGCGCTGGAAATATTGGTCAAGCTCTTATAGGCTATCCGAACTTCCGGGATCAGGGTTTTAACATACTAGGCGTTTTTGACATCAACCCAACTGTAGTCGGCCGCATGATACGAGGCGTATGGACATATCACGTAGATGAGCTGGAAAGCTTCGCAGGCAACAATCGCATTGACTTGGGCATAATCTGCACGCCGAAGAACGTAGCTCAGAGCGTGGCAGATCAGCTGGTATCGGTAGGTGTGCGCGGCATATGGAATTTTGCTCCTATAGACGTTCAGGTTAGGCGCGGCGTCTCTGTAGAAAACGTCCATCTAAACGACAGTCTGTACGTACTTAGCTATCGCATGAATTGGCAGGGCGGTACGCTGGAGCTGGAATAAAATCTAATAAACCCAAAGGGCGAAGCCGCGCTGTTGCCGCTTCGTCCTTTTTTCTTTTGCAGTATAAATAAAAACCCCGCAGCTGCGGGGTAGAGCTGTCAGTCCTCTGTCGTCGTTCTGTCTGACAGCCTGCGATAAAAGCAAATGGCGAACAATCCCGCCAAACCAACAATCACATAAATGATATTGGCAACCAGCCCCGGGCCGAATATGGCAGTAACCACATTGAAGCCGAACAGACCTATGAGCAGCCAGTTCAGCGCACCTATAATTACGATAGTAAGTGCAGTTGCGTTCATCAGCTTATCACTCCTTTCGACTCTATTGTGCGCACAATTATTCGATTTATACCGCACTGCTTCAACCATATATCGCTATTTACATTCCACTCCGTTTGTTATATGATATATTAGACGTTAATTAACATGCGTTTTACTAAAGAAAGGAAAATGTTAATGGCAGGAAGAAAAATAAGACGTTCCGACCAATCGGGCAGAATATTGGCAAAACATAAAAACAAAGCAGCAATTGCAATATGCTGCTGCGCAGCCGCAGTCATAATTGCTCTAATATTGTTTTTGTTTGTTTTCGGCGGACTTAACTCAGAAGCCGACAAAGAAAAATGGCTGGCCGAGGGCACATATATGGAAGGAATAAGCGTAGACGGAATCGACATCTCCGGCATGACTCTAACACAAGCGAGCGAAACAGTTCTCCCGATAGCTCAGGACAAAATAGAGAATCTAAGAGTAAACTATACCGTACTCGATGCACAATATTCCCTATCCGGCAAAGAGCTCGGAGCCTCTATAGATTTTCAGTCCGTCCTTCGCGAAGCTCTGCTGTACGGCAAAACAGGAAATTTCTTCCAAAGAGCTTCGCAATCCTCAGAAGCTAAAAATAACGGAGTAAACTTCCCTCTGAAGATAACTCTCGATGAACCAACCGTCAAAAAAGCTGTAGAGGAAAAAGGAACGAAATACAACGTCGAGCCTCAAAGCTCGTCTTTAAAAGTCGATACCGAAAACATAGGAAGCTGGGACGACCGCTCCACCCTCACCACCACCGGCAAAGACGAGATAACCGAGCCGATAGAAGGAAAAGAAGTCGACGCTGACAAGCTCACAAGCGACATAATGGCAGCCGCCCAAAACGACACGCTGGACCAGACCATCGCGGCCACAGTAAACATCACTCAGCCGGAAGCAAATACGGAAACCCCTTCCGACATGGTTCTTATGGCGAGTGCGACCACCTCATTTGAGGACTCTAAATCGGGCAGACGCTACAACATATGGAAGATGAGTACAGTCGTAAACGGAATAGTCGTAAAACCCGGGGAAACATGGTCCATAAACGACGCGGCCGGCCCTCGCACAACCGAAACAGGCTGGGACAGCGCAGCGGGCATACGCGACGGCTCCTATGTGGATGAACCCGGCGGAGGAATCTGCCAGGTCAGCAGCACTTTATACAATGCTCTGCTAAAAGCGGAGGTCGAAATAGTAGACCGTTCCCATCACTCATGGCCCCTCGGTTATGTAAAGACAGGGCTGGACGCTACTATCTCAACAGGCTCTCCTGACTTTGTTTTTAAAAACAATTACGATGTGCCCATAGCTATCGTTGTAGACTGCGACGCAGTGAACAGCAGAAAAATAACTGTAAGCGTTTACGGACCTGCCCGCGATTACGCCGTCAAGCTCGAATCTGACATTATATCTGAGACAGAGCCTACGGAAGAAATGGAAATTATCTATGACAGCAGCATGGATGAGGGCGAAACTCAGATAGTCAAGAAGCGGCACAATAAAATAGTGGTAGACGTATACAAAATAAAATATAACCCTGATACGGAAGAAGAGATCAGCCGCGAGAAGCTCTACACAGACACTTACCGCGCATTCGCCGGTCAGAAGAAGGTCGGTACCAAAACTGTCGAACCCGAACCTGAGCCGAGCACAGAGCCATCCGCTTCTCCCAGCGCTCAGCCGTCAGCTTCGGCTCAGCCTTCTGCATCCGCTTCTCCATCTTCTGAAGATTAATATTTACAAGTGTGCTTATCTTATAAGCGCACTTTTGTTTTTTGACGTAATTGTTATTTCATCAAACAAAAAGAGGGGCTTTTTTGCCCCTCTCTTTTCCATTCGTCTTATTCCGCCGCTTCCTCTTCCACTACAAAGCTCTGCTCGCACATTTCCTTCTCGGCGATTAGATCTTCTACCTTTTCCTTAACGTGCATCAGCTCTTCTATGGAAAGCTCGTCGAGCTCGCCGTCGCAGCCGCAGCCAACGTCAAAGCCCTGATCTCTCAGGAAGCTGTCGACCTTATCTTCATGTCTCTTATAGAGATAGAAAGCCGCCGCGCTCGCGCCTACTCCAATCAGAATGCCCTTCAGCAAGGGACGGGATGTGATGAAATTCAACATAATTTTACCTCCTATTTTTACACGCTTTTGCGCTGTTTTCTGTTTTGATTTTTTAACGGATAAAACTCTGAGCAGCGTGCCCTAACACGCGCTCGGCATAGCTCACTCCGGATACGTCCTGCCGAATTGGAGTTAATATGCGTTTGCCTCCTTTTTTACGAACGACATAGTCTTGTATCTGCTTGCCCTTTGGTATCATATGTCTGCCAAAGGTTATAGTCCACGCCAGAGCACACGCTGCCAGACTTCCTCCTTTTGGTACAGAGTTCAGCAGATATACTATGCTCATAACCTCGGGGTCGAAAGACCCGCGATCCCGCAGCTCGGAATACCCATGCTCGAATATCGCACCCAGAGTCGTGAGCAGAGAGAGCCAATGCGTATACTTGGATAGAGCAGATCCCGAAAGCGTAAGCAGCGCGTCTGTAATTATACAGCCCAAAGAGAGCGCTCCGCTGTACGGTATCGAATACGCTTTTCCATCCTCGCGCACTATGCGGATTATCTCCGCGTCTGTCTGTTTCGCCATGCCGGACGCTATTCGCATTATCAGCTCTTCTTCCCCTATGTCGTCTGCCTTATAAATAATCAACAAGGTTCCTATGCGCTCATTGTAAACTACATCTTGTACGCCGCGTATGCTATGCACGTCCCGCAGCGTTGTAGGCTTAAAATGCATTCTCAGACGAAGTCTCCCCTTCGCCGAGTAGAGTACATCCAGCTTGAGCGCAAATATACTATTCATCCGCATCGCCTCCTAGAAATTTGGAAAACATCAGGCGCAAAGAATTTGCCACAACCAAGATCGTGCTGGAATTGTGCAGCATTGCACTCATCAACACGGATATGTTGCTCGCAGCGCCCAATATCAACCCTACTGTGTTTATGCCTATTACCATAGCAAAATTCTGATTAACTATGCGCATTGTTCTGGCGGAGAGCTTCCGAAGCTCCGGGATAGTCATCGGGTCGTCGCGTCCAATTATAATATCTGAGGTCTCCATAGCTATATCTGTGGATTTACTCCCCAGAGAGATTCCTACATCAGCGTATGAAAGCGCCGGCGCGTCGTTTATGCCGTCTCCTACCATTATAACCGTATTTCCGCCGGCCTGCAGCTTCAGTACGGACTGCGCCTTCTGCTCAGGCAGAAGCTCCGCTCGGAAGCTGTCCGCGCCTATCGCCTCGCAAACCGCCCTCGCCTGCTCTGTCATATCTCCCGTAAGCAGCTCTATGTCGCCTACGCCCTCAAACCTCAGAGAGTTCACTGCACGGCGTACATTCTCTCTCGGCCTGTCCGCAGAGAGCAGCACACACGCAAGCACGTCGTCTATTCCAACATACGAAGCTATCGCACCTTCGTTGTCCGGCAGCTGACCTTCGGATAAAACTCCGTTCTCCGTCATGTACTTCATATTTCCAACGCGCACTGTTTTTCCGTCTACCGTAGTTCTGCTTCCTCTCGAAACTTCCGTGACCACCTCGGAATGATGTGGGATTTTCACTCCGCGCTCTTTTCCGTATCTGAGTATCGCACTCGCCAGCGGATGATTGGACGTCTCCTCCGCTGCGAGAGCGTATTCCAATACTTCCTCTTCGGAATATTTATCCGTAAGCATCTTCATAGCCGTCACTTTAGGTCTGCCCTCGGTGACCGTGCCCGTCTTATCAAAGAGAACCGTGTTTGCATTCGCCATATGTTCGAGGAATACTCCGCCTTTTATGAGTATGCCGCGCTTAACTGCGGAATTAATAGCTGCGGAAAACGCCGTAGCCGTAGAAAGCTTTATGCCGCAGGAATAGTCTATAACCAGCATCTTCAAGGCTTTTTGGTAGTTTTTAGTCACCATGTACACCGCAGCACTTGCAAGGAAGTTGAGCGGCACAAGATAATTAGAAAATCTATCGGCGTATCTCTGTATCGGCGCTTTCTGCATTTCGTTAGACTCGACCATGCTTATTATGCGCGAAACCACAGTCTGATCTCCTACTTTAGTCGCTCTCACCGTCAGGTTTCCGCTCTTGACGACCGCTCCCGCATAAACTTCGTCTCCCTTTATCTTCTGCGCCGGCACAAATTCGCCCGTTATCGCGCTCTGATCCACAACGGCTTCGCCCGACAAAACCTGTCCATCCACAGGCAATTTCTCACCCGTATGCACAACCACATCGTCGCCCGGCTTTACTTCATTTATGTCGCACCGTTTCAGTTCTCCATTCTCCAGCAGCTTCCAAACCTCAGATTCGTCAACGCTGAACATGTTTTTAATAGAATTTCTCGTGCGCTCCATAGTATAACTCGTCATGAACTCAGCTATATCCGACATGGCAAGTATAGTCAGCGCAGAGTTCCCGTTCCCGAGCAGCAGAGATGCGACAATGCTGACCACAGTCAAAAAATCAGCATTAGGTCTCTTTTCCGCTCTGATTCCTCTGGCTGCGCTCTTCAGCATAGGTATTGTAAGCACATAACTGACCAGAGCCTGCAAAGACGTCAGCTTACCGAAGACACCCGCCGCCGCGTTCGCACGTCCTTTTAACAGCGTGTTTGAGACGAGCAGCGCCGCGCCTCCCAGAGCAAGCCTGCACTTCAGGGTTTTTGTATCCATAGGCGGTTCCGCCGCGTCGTTTTCGCCCGTCGCCTCCAGATGTCTTTGATGCACAAATATAGCATATCGTCCCATAAGTACGTCAATACTCCCGCGCAGCTCCACAGGATCTGTGCGTTCATAATCATATTCTACCAGCAGACTTCCCGTGGACGGCGTTACAGCCGCCCTTTTCACAAAAGGCAGGCGAGAAACTTCATGCGCTATCTCACGCGCTTCATTTTTAAGATATTTCAGCCCCGTGTAGCTGAGACGCAGACGCCCGCGTATGCTGTGCGCCGTCTTTCCTTTTATCAGCGTCCTTTCTGCCGGCTGAGATGCAGGTAATTTCATTTATAACTCCTCTATAATTACACTTCAATTATACTTCTTTTAGTTTGTTCGTAAGCAGCTTCTTCCCAAGCTCATATAATTCCTGCTCACTCGGGATTCTCTCGCCCGTGTATGACATATCGACTTTAACGCCGGTATCTACTATTATATCTATCCAGCGCAGCACCTTAGTCGCAGAAGTTTTGTTTTTGTCATATTCTATCAGTATACTTCCCGTATAGACGTTAACCGTTGCTTTCGTCACGCCGGGCAGCATCTCCAACGCTTCTTCTGCATAGTGCATATAAGGATACGCCTCTTTAGGCAGGCGCTTGTATTGTGAAAATTTTATCCTCAGTCTGCCCGGTATATCGCTGACAACCTGCGGCTTTAAAAAACGGCGCAGAAGCATTTCCTGAATGCTCTTCATTATTTACCGCTCCCTTTAGCAATTAAGTTAATCGCCCACCAAAGCATAGTGTACGCACCGGGGAGCGCGGCTTTGTTTTTGCATATTTTAACAATACCCGTAATCCCCAACACACACGAAAGCGCCGTTTTCGCGTCCAACATACCATGCGTTTTTTCCATAACCGCATTGTTCAGCGCTTCTGCGGCATTGCGCATTTCCGTCTCGAACTTGGATTTTTGTCCGGAGCTGACTTCGCCCTCCAGCCCTGCGAGACGCATAACCGCTCCCATAAGAACCTCCGGTTCTACAGCCGTTTCATCATACACCACAAGCAGACTTCCTGTTGTGCTGTTTATATTTGAACGATTTATCACATTGATGCCGGAGAGCGCTCCTGCCAGAGCTGCAGCAAACTCCGCGTCTCCTTTCAGCTTAGGCATATAGAATCTTATCCTCCCGGGGATAGCACTTTTAACCTCCAGCGCTCCGGCAAAAGACGGCAAACCGAGATTGTTTTCTCTCGCCTCTTTCACGGGCTTCGCTAACCCTGCCAACATGCCCGCGGCCATAAGCGCCTTGACCCAAGTATTCATACTCTCAAAATCTCCTTCATAATAAAATCCGTAGCATCAGCTAACGCCGATTAGCAATGTGTATCTCCCGTTAGGTAAATATTACAGATGTTACATGTATCAAACAATCAACGCATTACCTATTCGTCTAATATCAGTATAACACAGGATCTTACAAAACACAACACTTTATTAATGCTCTCTCCAATGTTTATTAAATTTTTCACATATTGCCCATACTCCGCACTCTCATTGTTAAGAGACAGACTGTAAAAAATGAAAAAACGCCTTGACAATCGCTTTTTTGCCATGTAAAATAGACTATGCGCGGACTTTGGTACTAGCCCCACCATTTTGATGTGCAAAAATCTACTACTATAATAAACAGATAACACTTACTAAAGGAGTGCCTTATAATGAAAACTTACATGGCAACACCTGGCAAGGTAGACCGGAAATGGTATGTCGTCGATGCAAAGGGTCAGACCTTTGGTCGTCTAGCTAGCCAGGTCGCAGCTATACTCATGGGCAAAAACAAGCCCGAGTATACGCCTAACTGCGATACAGGAGACTACGTAATCGTAATCAACGCTTCTCAGCTCGTCTTCACAGGCAAGAAGCTCGAACAGAAAATCTACTACCGTCACACGGGTTATCCGGGCGGTCTGAAAGAGACAAAGTATCGCATCCTGATGCAGGAGAAGCCGGAGCTGGCTCTTCAGCTCGCGGTAAAGAGAATGCTCCCCAAATCCAGCATGGGAGCTAAGATGCTCAAGAAGCTGCACATCTATGCAGGCGCAGAGCATAAGCACGAAGCTCAGCAGCCCGTAGCGCTTGAGCTGAGATATTGAGCGGAGGTCTTCATAAATGGCAAAAGAACAGTTCCTGGGTACAGGCAGAAGAAAAAAATCCGTCGCTCGCGTGAGACTGCTCCCGGGCAGCGGCAACATAACAATTAACAAGCGCGACATCGAAGAGTACTTTGGTTACGAAACGCTGAAGATGCTCGTTCGTTCTCCCCTCGTGCTTACAGACAAGCTCGGCAGCTATGACGTTTTCGTAAATGTACATGGCGGCGGCTACACAGGTCAGGCAGGTGCGATTCGCCACGGTATCGCACGCGCTCTCGTAGCAGCTGAGCCCGATACGAGAACAACAGTCAAGAAGGCTGGTTATCTCACTCGCGACCCGAGAATGAAAGAGCGTAAGAAATACGGCCTCAAAGCCGCTCGTCGCGCGCCTCAGTTCTCCAAGAGATAATCTTTTCGGTTATTCCGCGCTCACTCATGTGGGCGCTTTTTTGTATCTTTATTTTACTTTTACTTACTTTTACTAAAAGACTAAATTTCACGCAAACATGCGCCTGCGCATTGCAAATCCCTGCTAAATAATCATTACGTTAATCTGCGTTGCTTGCCGCAACGGAGTGAATAACAGTATAATCAACCCATCAAAAGCAAGGAGGTACTTGTATGCTGGGAGATAATATAAAAGCGCTCCGAAAGAAGAAGGGTTACTCACAGGAAACGCTCGCCGAGCATCTTCATGTGGTGAGACAGACAATTTCAAAATGGGAAAAACAGCTTTCTGTGCCGGACGCAGAGATGCTGGAACGTATAGCAGAAGTGTTTGAAGTCCCCGTCAGCACACTTCTCGGCAAGGACATACCTGATAATGCCGAAAAGACAGAAGAAAATGGAGAAAGTGAAGTTGCAAAGCAGCTGGCCATCCTGAATGAGAGCTTGGCCAGACAGAGCGTCCGGCGCAAGACAATTATTAAAAAAAGCGCTATCGGTATAGCGATTGCTCTTTTTGTGCTGATAATCGCCTATATGTTCTTCTATTGGCGCTTTCATATCCTTCCGCGGGAGAACGCAGTGCTTACGACAACGACGCTCACTTGTGAGCTTGACGGTGAAACCTACACCTATGGAGTGACCTACGATGAGAATTTTCAAATCCGGTATGAGGGCGGGGACGCTTTTATTTCACATCACGTCCAGACAGATAAGTATGATGACGCCAACGTATTGATTGCCCAAATCGAGGATTACTTTACCGACCGCGGAGGCACTTGCAAAGCAAAGATTGAGGATGAGCCGCAAACCGCGCAGGCGGAAAATCAATAAATCAGCTTGGCAAACTGTTTTCCAAGATCTCCGGCGAACATTATTAAACAAGCGATAATCTTTTGGATTATTTCTCGCCCACTCATGTGGGCGCTTTTTTATCTTCATTTTACTTTTACTTACTTTTACTGAAAGACTAAATTTAACGCAAACATACGCCTGGACATTACAAATCCCTGCTAAAATTAATACGGCAAACATTCGGCTCAACATGTGATGACCCGTGAACCCGTAGTGCTGGCCGTTTCTCCGGACGGCAGGAAAATCT
>OLRX01000751.1_pt1 | contig 27585 bp, 25 predicted proteins | sample 1672991 | NCBI WGS metagenome assembly OLRX01 (sample SAMEA3136744, study PRJEB25190) | human gut metagenome | biome: human gut; feature: human-associated habitat; material: faeces | place: Austria | collected 2013
TGTCCAGAGAAGAGAGAAAGATGCTGAACAAGTATCATAAGGCAGTATATAAAAAGGTATCTCCTTACCTGAACAGCAAGGATAAGGAGTGGCTGGGGAAATATACCCGGGAGATATAGGAAGGCAAAGAGAGTTAACTTCTTTTTTTCTGAACGAAACGGAAAAAGTATAGTTGAAGGAAAATACGTCTCAGTTGTACATTATTGTAAAAGTTGGCAGTTCTATCTCCTGGATGAAAAATCCGGCGATGTTCCGGTTGGAGATGCTTTGATCGTAGGCCATAAAGTTGGAGTGTTCCCGGATCTGACCAAGGCAGTAGAGCAGATTGTAAAGGTGAATGAGATCATCCAGCCTGTGGATGAATGGGTGGAAGCGTACGATAGACTGTATCCATTCTATGTGGACATGTACCAGCATTTGGACAAAGATTTGAAACGATTAAAAGAAGTAATGGAGATATAACAGAAAATTCAGCCAACGTCCGTGATCTGCCGTCTCCCATTATACTTATTTAAAAATAGTTTGGGTAAAAACTCACTTACTGGTATTGCAGAATCAAAATATGTGGTAACATAGAAATAGCATAAAACTAGGAAGAATCGTTGCCAAACTGAGAAAGGAAAGTATTTATGGGGAAAATAGTATTTCTGAATATTGACGGGACGATCAGGGACTTTGACGGCATAATTCCCGATTCCGCAATAAAAGCGATTCATATGGCCCGAGAAAATGGACACAAGGTATGCATCAGTACAGGACGCACATATACGCGTATAGACAAAGAGATCCTGGATATTGGATTTGACGGGATTATATCAAGTTCAGGGGGATATGTGGAGTATGAAGGGGAATGCATCAGCCACAGATACTTTACCCAGCTAGCCTATATCGAACTGATGAATGACTTGCTGCTGCACCAGTGCGTGGTTGAGATTGAAACGGGAAGAGAAAGTTATGTTCTAAGCCAGGACATGGAAGCATATCTGGCAATCAGGGAGAGGATGTATGAGAACCCGGAGGTGGCGAAAAAAGGCGTAAAGCCGCCGGTGCCGATAGACTCCGTGCTGGATGTTCCTGAGGTGGAGAAAATGGTGGTATTCAGCAATCGGATGTCCGGAGAGGATATTCTTGCTAAATGGGGGTATTCTTTCCATATCGTAAACCTAAGCGTGCCATATGAAGAAAAGTGGGCCGGCGAGATTACGCCGGATTATATTAATAAGTCGGAGGGCATCCGGCAGATTCTTCTGGCCGGGGACTATACAAGAGAAGATTCTATTGCCATAGGCGACAATGACAATGACCTGGAGATGATCCGGTATGCAGGCATCGGGGTGGCGATGGGAAATGGTACTGCAAAAGCCAGAGAGGCTGCAGATTATATCGCAGATTCCATAGATGAGGATGGCCTTTGGAAAGCCTTTGTCCACCTGGGCCTGATAGATGAAAAGAAATAGTGCACAAAACGGTAAAGATAAAGTAAATATTGTATATTAAAAATTTCCTCTTTCTTTTATGTTGATTTTGCAGTATTATATTATATGGCGCTAGATATTGTATGAGAATAGTTAGAGCGAACCAACATTTAGTGGGTATAGGAGAGGAATCATCATGAGTATTGAAGTAAAGACTAACGTAATCAAGAGAAGCGGAGAGGAAGTTTCCTTTGATCTTGAAAAAATTATTAACGCTATCCGCAAGGCGAACAAAGAGGTAGACCGCCTCCACCAGATGAATGAATACCAGATAAACGCGATTGCAGACAATATTGCACACCGGGTAGAAGAGATTCCCCATGCGGTGAATGTAGAGGATATCCAGGATATGGTGGAGACCGGCATCATGGAGATGCGGGGATATGAGGTTGCGCAAAAATACGTGCGCTACCGTTATAAAAGGGAATTGACCAGAAAGTCCAATACCACGGATAATGGAATATTATCTCTCCTTGAGCATATTAACGAAGAAGTGAACCAGGAAAACTCCAATAAGAATCCGGTTATTAATTCAACCCAGCGTGACTATATGGCCGGCGAGGTAAGCAAGGACTTGTCCAAACGCGTGCTGCTTCCGGAAGAAATCGTCCGTGCTCATGAAGAGGGGATCATTCATTTTCACGACTCCGATTATTTTGCACAGAAGGAACATAACTGCGACCTGATCAACTTGGAGGATATGCTGCAGAACGGAACGGTCATCAGCGAGACGCTGATTGAGAAGCCCCACAGCTTCTTTACGGCGTGCAACGTTACGACGCAGATCGTGGCACAGGTTGCCAGCAACCAGTACGGCGGCCAGTCATTTACTTTGGCGCATCTGGCGCCCTTTGTAGACATCAGCCGTCAGAAGATCCGCAATAATGTCATCGAGGAGCGCAAAGAATGCGGCGAGGCGCTGGATGCGGAGATCATTGCAAAGGTGACGGAGCGAAGGCTTCGGGATGAAGTAAGAAGCGGAATCCAGACCATCCAGTATCAATTGATTACCTTGATGACCTGTAACGGACAGGCGCCATTTGTGACTGTATTCATGTATCTGGACGAGGTAGAGGATGGCCAGATCCGGGAAGACCTGGCTATGATTATAGAAGAAGTCATGGTTCAGAGAATGCAGGGCGTGAAGAACGAAAAGGGCGTGTGGATTACCCCGGCATTCCCGAAACTGATCTATGTATTGGATGAAGATAATATTACAGAAGATTCCAAATATTGGTATCTGACGGAGCTTGCCGCAAAATGTACGGCAAAACGAATGGTTCCGGATTATATTTCCGCAAAAATCATGAAAGAACTGAAGCAGGGCGATGTATATCCATGTATGGGATGCCGATCCTTCCTGACGGTGGAGGATTCCCAGCGAAATGAGGATGGAAGCCATAAGTTCTACGGCCGTTTCAATCAGGGCGTGGTAACTATCAATCTGGTGGATGTGGCATGCTCTGCCGAGGGAGATATGGACAAGTTCTGGGAGATTCTGGACGAGCGTCTGGAACTTTGCCACCGCGCGTTACGGTGCAGGCATGAACGTCTTCTTGGAACGATATCGGACGTTGCGCCTATCCTGTGGCAGAATGGCGCGCTGGCACGGCTTAAGAAGGGCGAGAAGATCGACCGGCTGCTGTTTAACGGATACTCTACGATTTCCCTGGGCTATGCCGGGCTATATGAGATGTGCATGCGCATGGTGGGCAAGTCTCATACAGATCCGCAGGCCAGGCCATTTGCCTTGAAGGTTATGCAGAGGCTGAACGATAAATGCAAGGAGTGGAAGGAAGCGGAGAATATCAGCTACTCCGTATATGGAACGCCGATGGAGTCTACCACCTACAAGTTCTCCAAGTGCCTGCAGAAGAGATTCGGGATGATAGAGGGAGTCACCGATAAAAATTATATTACAAACAGTTATCATGTACATGTATCGGAAGAGATTGACGCGTTCAAGAAACTGAAATTCGAGGCGGACTTCCAGAAACTGTCTCCAGGAGGCGCTATCAGTTATATCGAAGTGCCAAACATGCAGAATAATATTCCTGCCGTGCTGTCGGTGATGCAGTTCATTTATAATAATATTATGTATGCCGAATTAAATACGAAGAGTGATTACTGCGAATGCTGCGGCTATGACGGAGAGATCAAGATTACGGAGGAAGAGTCCGGGAAACTCGTATGGGAGTGCCCGAACTGCGGGAACCGCGATCAGAATAAGATGTTCGTAGCCAGAAGAACCTGCGGATATATTGGAACACAGTTCTGGAATCAGGGAAGGACACAGGAGATCCGGGACAGAGTGCTGCATCTGTAAAATTGAATTTTGAGTCATGTAAATGTACAATAATACAGTTGATATAACAATAATACAGTTGATATACTTCATTTTTGCGAAAATGAAATATACAATAATACAGTTGATATTTTCATAAAAGATGATAACATTTGGCTTAAAATGGGGCTTGACGCAGGTCAGGCCCCATTTTTGGTGAAAACACAATAATACAGTTGATATATTTGCTCCAGACCCTAGCGATATGTTGAAAAATATGTTAATATGTAGATAGATACAGAATAATACATATCGGTGTAGATTCAGAGGATCGAATATATGGAAAATATGACAATCAAAGAAGGAATGGCACTGAAGTGCACAAAAACAAATCAGATCGTAAGGCTGCTGACGATATTTGACGATAATGCTTATGCATGTAAATGCGGCATTACAAAATTGGAAATCCTGTACTTCAATGTTCAGGACTTGCTGCTTGGCATCAAAAATGGAATATATATACCTTTGGAAGAACAGGATTACGTAGTAGATCTAAATGACCTTAATGATACTGGACGTGAACGTTTTATACTTTACCGAAAAATATGTGCGGATGTTTATTCGGAATATAAATATCACATTTATGATTTGGCATCTAAAAAATCTAAGCCACTGCTCAATCAATATATTTCCGATAACGCAATATCCAGACAGTATTTTTGGAAAATTTTCGTCAGGTATCTGCAAAGTGGTATGCGCGAAAGCTCATTAATCGATCAAAGAAAGTTTATCAAACATGACGATAAGGTAAACGAAATTTCCGCAGGGCGGAAAAATCAGGATGGCAAAGCAGCTTTTCTGATTACGACGGAGGACGAAAAGAAGTTTAGCAAGTATCTTCGCAAATATTTGAGCAGCGAAGTGAAAACGAAAGAAGCTGCATATCTTGATTTGATCGAGCACGAATATTCTAGTATCGTAAAAACCATGAATGCAGAAGGAATGCGCGAGCAAAGGATGGTCATATCGCCGCACCATCCGTCACGCCGTCAGTTCTTTTACTATATAGAGCAGCATTCAACGAATCAGGAACGCAAGGAAGCCAAAAAGACAGCAGCCGTTGTACGAAACAATAACCGGGTATTCACCGGAACCGTAATGGAAGGAGTTCGCGGACCGGGACATTTCGTGGAGTGTGACGCCCAGGAAATGGATATTGCTCTGGTATCGGAGGAATACGACAGCGTGCCGGTCGGTCGGCCTATCATTTATATTATGATCGATGTCATGAGTGAAATGATCCTGGGTGTTTCCCTGGCAATGGACAATAATTCGATAGTCGGATTGACAAACTGTTTCCTGAATCTGGTAGAGGATAAGGAAAAGCTGATCCAGAAATATGTCGGCTCGACCTTTGAACTGAAGGAAGGTCTTACCATGAATGACATATGGCCGACCGGATATAAACCAAGGGTATGCAAGTTTGATAACGGATCTGATTTTGTGTCAAAGCCGATCGCAAGAATGGCAAATGAACTGGGGATCCGGCTTGAACATGTGTCTCCGGCATCCGGTTCCTTAAAACCGCTGGTCGAGAGCTTTTTCGGCATTATAAAAAAGGATCTGGACGATCTTCTGGAGCACAAAGGACTGATCCGGAAAACTTACAGGTCCAAACATCACGAAGAAGCATGTCTTACCTACGATGAGGCATTTGCACTTGTCTTGAACCATGTGATAGCGCACAATACGCACGTGATCAAATCGTATCAGAAATCGGCTGACATGAAAAAGCGGGGACTGATTGCTTCGCCTATGAATTTGTGGAGATATGGCTGCGATCACATGCTCCCACCGGAAAAGTTTTATAATACGGATGAAGTATTGTATAAGCTTTGTCTTCCTGCAAAGGGTGCCAAGATATCAAGATACGGCATCACGTTTAAAAATATGCCATATTATAACAGTCAGGATAGAGAACTGCAGGACCGGATGTTCCGGCAGGGAACAGCAAAAGCAAATTTTGAATGCCGGTATGACCCGAGAGATATAGGACATCTGTATTATTTAAGCAACGGACAGATACAGACCGCGTCTCTTCCGGTTGAATCAAGTGATTTCCGTTATGCCGGTTATTTCGGCATGTCGGAAAAACGCTTTGATGAGCTGGAAAAACTCAGCCGGTCACAGAAAATAACAGAAGATGAAATCAATCTGCAAGTACGGATTAATAAGCGGCGCCAGAACAGACAGATTGTGGAAGCTGCAGCAAAAAGACATACGGAGAAGAATGATGTTACGGGACTTCGCGAAACACGGAAAGAGGAAAAGGAAATCATTTCCGGAAACAACAGCATAGCCGAGCGCTTTGATATTGTGCCGAATGATGAAAATTCTCGCTATCAGATCAGCGAAGCAGTAACTGAAAAAGATTTAAAGCATACGTTAGAGAAAAATGAGACCAAAAAACAAACTCATTCTGTGCCACAGATCCAACGCGAAGAAGGAGATACCCTGGAAGATCTGAGAAATAAGATGATGCAGGTAACTCTTGACGAAGACTATTATGATGATTAGAGGAGATAGCTTATGGGTTTTGAATATACGTATGCGGAAAATCTGAAACCCGGTGAAAACCAGTATGATGCACTGTACGACCTTGATGAGGATACCATAGTGGATGCCATTTACATTCATTCCGACAACGCACCCGGAAATCCGTATATTGAGGCATTGCCGAAGCCATGGTCTATAAAGGAGATCGCCCAGAACTACAACCAGCCGGTTCATGTGCCGAACATGGAGCGGCTGCTGGAAATGGACGAGTATGACCGTGAGGACAACATTGATCTTGCATTGGATCAGTTCCGCGTCAATCTTCCATTCCACGCCATGCTGGAAAAACAGTTTCACAGAGCACTGATTCGTTCTTATAGCAAGCGAAGGTCATTGATGGACAAACGGATCAACGTAAAGCTTCATGTGGAAGACGAGGAATTGATTGTGCATAACCGCCTGGAAGTGAAACATATGAGCGATCCAGTTGGCGGGTTTACTCTTTTAGGAAGTGGAGGATGCGGAAAGTCCACCGGGGTAAACATGATGCTGGCGCATTATCCACAGACCATTGTTCATCAGCGTGAAACATGGCAGAGGACATACCAGATCGTGTATCTGCTGGTCCAGTGTACGGCGAACAGTAATTTTTCAAAACTGTACGAAAATATAGGTGAGGCAATCGACCGGGCACTTGGAAATTTCAACCCCATTTATAAGCTGGAATTTCGCAAAGGCGGACTGGCAGACAAGTACGATCTTTTAAAACAGCTTGTAATGCGTTTCTCGATCGGCTGTATCATTTTGGATGAAATAGAGCTAATGGATATCAAATCGACCAAAGAAAGCTCTCTGGAGGCCATTATGACGCTCACAAACGAGACTGGTGTGGCGGTGTGTGTAATAGGCACCATGGATGCCTACAAACAGCTTTTCTTTAAAGCCAGAACTGCAAGAAGAATGGGTGTGAGCATCCTTGCCAGTAAATACTGCTTTGATGAAAAGAAATTTTGCAGGATCATTAATATGCTGACTGTGTTTCAGTGGGGCGAACCGATCGAGTATACCGAGAAACTGGTCCATGCATTGTTTGTGGCGTCGCATGGAGTTATCAGTGACCTGATCGAGATTTACAAGATCATACAGAAAGACCAGATTAAGAACCTGCCGGGACCGGACAGCAGTGAGAAAGAGAAAAAAGAGTGGAAAGAGTGGAATAAGAAGCCTGCGCCGGAAGTGACTCCGGAATACATCGCCAAAAAGGCAGAAAGCTATTATGAGATACTCAGGCAGGCAAGGGATCTGGAAAACAATCCGGTACAGGACGATAATTTACGAATGATATCTTCTGAAATCGCCCGTTTGAATTCGGCGGCAGAAACTACAGAACAGGCACAGATGGAAAAACGCTATGACGAAGTCATGGAAGACCCTGCATATAAAAAATATGTCATGTTAAGGGAACGGGTAATGCTTGATATTCAGGCTTTAAAGCTCGGGTATAGGGAAACAACCATTGAAAGGGCGTTTGGCATTGTGATGAAACAGCAGAGCATGGATATGGAAACGTCAAAAGCCACGGCACTGACAATCGCATATCTGAATGATGCAAAGACAAAGCGAGAAGAACATAATAAAACGAAAAAAGAAAATAAGTCAACCGTTGCACTTCAGGAACTGCAGAGACAGTTGCTGGAAAATAATCGGTCTGATTGATGGTGTCTTTGTATGAGGAGGTTTTGGTAAGCCATTATGTTAGAACATATTATTTATAGTATGTTGACGGAAACTATTGCAAAAGCTAGGGTGGAAGCTTTTTAAGGCTATTGTGTATAATTATCATGATAAAGCAATTGGTTGACAAGCCTTGATGGAACGAGTAGAATTATTAATAATGCTCGTACATAATACGGAGCGGACTTGAATTGAAAGATAACAAGAGCATTGGCTGGGAATATGGCTATGCTCTTTTTTATTTGAAGAAAAAGAGGGGTTTGCATTTATGAAACAATTAAGGTACAACAGGGAACTGTATTCAAAAGTGGCACTGATTAAGGCTGCATACAATTTTACGGACCGGGCATATGTACATCTTGATGCGGATCAAACATATTATTATGTGATGATAAGCGCCAAAGCGGAGAGTGAAGAACCTTCGAGTGAAGAATTTGAAAATGAAATTTTGGCACAGAGTGCACGGCATGAAATATATTTACAAACAAAAAACATTCGGGAACTCATGCTTGCAAGAGCTGTTGCCACAAGTGTGGTGGCACCGACAGAAGAAGATGAACAGGATACGGTAGAGGAAAACGATTTTACTGAAGATGAAATATTAAAGGATTGGTTTGAGGCAAATGAATAAGTTACATTTGAATGAAGCTGTTTACTCGCTGAAAAGTATAAATGAGACCTGTGATGCTTATAAAGAATATGCTCAGATTAGAATGATACAGGAAAATTCACATATAGAATTGATTTTTGATAGATGTAAGTATGACCCCAAACTTACAATGAAAGAATTTGAAAATTATCTGATAAATGTAGAGAACTCAAAAAGATGATTATTATAGAAATTTTATTGATGGTTGCATTAGTATCCCTTGGGGTAATTACGTCAATATCGGATACACGTGAAGGACGAATTTACAATAAGACATTACAAAGCTTTACTTTAGGTGCGGTAGTTTTAGATTTGATCTATTACGGCTATTTTGCAAAAGATTTACTGTTTTTATTTTTACTGAATTTTGGAATCATAGCTTTAATCAGTTTGATTTTATTTTACACGCACTCATTTGCCGGGGGAGATTGTAAATTATCGTTAGTAATGGCGTTGTTATACCCGGCAAACCATTGTTTTGTATATGGAAAAGCGGACGCCACACTTTTTTTCGCATTATGCATAGCCATTTTATATGGATATTTTTATCTATTGGGATTTTCTATATATGCATTGATTCGAGGTCTGACCAAAATTACTAAAGAATATGTGAAAAATTATATTGGATCTTTTCTGAAATCTTTTATATCAGCGACCGGTTATATATGTGCATTTAATTTATTGATAATATGTATTAGCTGGCATGGACTGTATGTGAATGAATGGGCTGTTCGAATGGGAAGCATGATGTTGGCATGGCTTATTGGAAAGAATGCTTTTTTGCAAAAATGGCCAATGATATGTGGAATTTATGTTTTTGATTTCATTACTGGAAGATATCTGGGAATTATGCCATTTTCTTTCAATCCAGAGAATTATGTTCTTGTAGTAGTACTGTTATTATGTCAGATGACAATAAGAACAAGCCTCTATGAAAATGTGAAAATATCGGATTTAAAAAAGGGAATGATTTTATCAAGCTTTTCATCTGTGTTAATGCAGAATTCAAGAGTCCGGGGATTACCACCGGTATCATTAGAAGATTTGAAGAGTAGGTTAACGGAAGAACAGATTGCGAGTATTGGAAGATGGGCTGACAGTAGAAATGTAGAAAGTGTGACGATAGTTCGGAAAATCCCGTTTGCAGTATTTATATTTGCAGGATTTTTAAGCTATTTTATTATATGGAGTGTGGTTAAATGACGGTAAAAATCGATAACTACGATGGTAAGTATAGAATTGTCTCATTGGCATTAGATCAAGCGGCGAAAGAAGAATTGTTAAATAATGACCTGGATTTTCTGTTGGTGGCTGATGAGTATGTAAAAATTTATCCAGAAGGAATAACAATATCCGAGAATAAACATGTAATTGAAGAATTACAAAATGCACATAATTATGATGTCTATGAATTATGGGAAAATGGAAAGCTGACAGAGTATTACGATGATAGTTCTGTAGATAATTATTTTTTTATAACTGCGAAATGCAATTCTAATTGCGTCATGTGTCCGTCTCCGGATATATCTCGTCGGAAAGGTGGCAGCACAAGTCCGGATGCTTTGATTGAAATAGCGAAACATATACCTACAGATACGTCGCATCTTACAATCACCGGAGGAGAACCATTTATGATGGGGCGAGAGATATTTCGTTTTATGGAATTCCTTAGAAATAGATTTGAGTATACGGAATTTTTGTTTTTAACGAATGGAAGAATTTTTTCAGTGAATTCCTATGTAGAAAAGTTTGTGGAGACAGCTCCGGGTAACAGTGTCGTAGCAATTCCAATTCATGGATCGAATGCTATAACACATGACTTGATAACCCAATCTAAAGGTAGCTTTGTACAGACTGTTCAAGGTATAAAGAATTTATTAAAAGCGGGTATTTATATCGAGTTACGTATCGTAATCAGTAAATTAAATGCAAAGGATTTATATAACATTGCCAAATTAATTTCTGGTGAAATGACTGGAATTGGGTACGTAAGCATTATGGCAATGGAAATGACAGGCAGTGCATGGGTTAATAGAGATACAGTGTGGATCTCATATACAGAGGCGGCAGAAGCAATGGAGCCAGCACTACTTGAATTGTTAGAACATGGTATTGATGTTAAATTATATAATTTTCCGTTATGCACGGTCAAAAAACAGTTTTGGACTTTATGTGAGAAGAGCATTTCTCCAGACAAGGTTAGATATGTGGAAATCTGTGATAACTGTAGAATGAAGAAATCTTGCGGCGGTGTTTTTGCTGGAACAATATCTATAGAAAAGGGAGAACTGAAGGCTATTTTATGAAACTAAATTATTTTAATTTTAAACAGTTTGGAAATAATATTTTAATGACAAATGACTTTGGGAAATATGTATTTGTCAGCCGTGAAGATTTTTCTAAAATTCTATCCATGAGACTTGAACAGGATTCAGAACTTTATAAGATGCTTTTGGAAAAGAAAATGATATACGATGAGACAGATTTGGAATATTCAGCGGTGAATAGATATCCGTTAAGAGAGATAAAGGGGCATGTTAATACGGCTACGTCGTTACATATTTTTGTGGTAACAACAATGTGCAATATGAAATGTGTGTATTGTCAGGCCAATAACGGAATAGAAAGTTCTCACCTTGTGATGAATGAAAGCATGGCAGAGAAAGCGGTCGATATTGCATTGCAATCGCCGGAGCAATCTTTGTGTTTTGAGTTTCAAGGCGGAGAACCTTTAGTTAATTTCAAAATTATTAAATACATAGTGGAGTATGCTGAAATACATAAAGGGAAACATACGATAGCGTATACTGTAGTGACTAATTTGACGTTGTTAAACGATGAAATGTTGGAATTTTTTGCTTGTCACAATTTTGGTATTTCTACATCCATAGATGGAAATGAAATGGTTCATAACAATAACAGACCATTTGCAGATGGAAAAGGGACATTTCGCAAAGTAGTTGAGGCAGTTAACCGAGTGAGAAAAGCCGGGTTACAGGTTGGGGCTATAGAAACTACCACGAGATATTCTCTTGATTTTCCAAAAGAAATTGTACAAACTTATACAGATATGGGATTTGATGGGATTTTTATTAGACCATTAACTCCGTTAGGAAAAGCGGCAGTATATTGGAACGAAATTGGTTATACACCAGAAGAATTTATAGAATTTTACAGACAGGCATTGGATGCCTTAATAGAAATCAATAAAAAAGGACGATTTATTAAAGAGGATCATGCATCTATTTTATTAAGAAGGGTGCGGGGAGATTTCATGAACTATATGGAATTACGATCCCCTTGTGGAGCTGGGGTAGGACAGTTAGCTTATTATGCGGACGGCGATATTTTTACTTGTGATGAAGGAAGAATGTTGCATGAAATGGGGCAAAGTACATTTCGTTTAGGAAACGTATATAAAAATACATATGCGGATTTAATTGATAACAATGTTTGTAAGACGGTTTGTGCATCTAGTATCCTAGAAACAATCCCAACATGTTGTGATTGCGTGTATCAGCCATATTGCGGGACATGTCCGGTGGTAAATTTTGCTTTAGAGGGAGATGTTATAGAAAAACAGCCGAGGGCTTATAAATGCAAGGTTTATTCAGGAATTTTAGATTATCTATTTGAAAAGTTTTATCAAAACGATGCAGAAGTAATGAGAATATTGAATTCATGGAGTGACTGATATGGCAAGAATTGAAAAAGAAAATGCATTGCAAGAAGATATAGGGCAATTAGAAAATAACGATCTGGTGGAAGAACTTCCAACTCCTGAAGAAGAATATACAAGAGAAAACCGTCATAGAAAAAAGACTGCAGCCTGGGGATTAGGATTATTAATTGCTATCGAAACAGTGATAGCCGGCATATATGGTCAGAAGATATGGTCAGAAGACTTGTACAGCAGAGTGTTAAGGGAACAAGAAATACGTTCTTCTGGGCAGATCAAGCTTACCCAAGGAATGTATACTGGTGAAACAGATTTTGGATATTTTTCTGGACAGGGGCAATTTGCGTTTGAGACAGGAGAAAATTATACCGGAAATTGGGATCATAATCAGTTAAAGGGAAAAGGTACATTAAATATCCCTAGTGAAGGAACCTATGAGGGGGATTTTTTAGCTTCTCAGAAAAATGGAAAAGGTAAATTTGAGTGGTCTGACGGAGTTGTTTATGAGGGTGAATGGAAAAATGACCAAATGTGCGGTCAAGGAACCTATACAACACCAAATGGCGTGGTTTACTCTGGTACTTTTGATAATAATGATTTTCAGGACGGAACCTGTAAATTTGATAATAGTACAGGAAATTATATATTAACATATAAAGACGGGCTTATAGACAAAGCAGAAATAGAATATACAGATGGCTCAACATATGTGGGAACATGTAGTATTAACGGTTTGACAGGTACGGGAACCATGGTATTTGTCAGTGGGGATACATATGTGGGCTCATTTTCTGCTGGATATCGAAAGGGGCAGGGAGTCTATAGTTGGATATCTGGCGATAAATATGATGGAGAATGGGCTGCTGATCAGATGAATGGTTCTGGTACATATACATATTCTGATGGGAGTTATGTCAGTGGCACATTTGAAAAAAATCTCTTTATCAACGGGTCGTATCATATAGAAAATAATTTTGGAAATTATACTTTTACAATAACAAACGGAGAAGCGACAGCGGTTGAAATGACATTGGCGAATGGGACTACTTATAGTGGAGCCATGCGAAATGGAGTATTATCTGGACAAGCCCAAATCCAATATAGCAATGGAGATCGATATAGTGGAACGGTGTCAACTGGACAAAAATCAGGCAATGGGACCTATACATGGACAAGTGGAGCTTCTTATGAAGGAAGCTGGTCAGCGGATCAAATGAATGGAAATGGGACCTATTATTATCCCCAAAATGAAAATGGGTATAAACTTGCAGGTTCTTTTGAAAATGGAAAGCCGAATGGAGAATGTCAGTATTACATCACTTCGTCAACCCATTATAAAACCGATTGGTCGAAAGGAAAATGTGTGAAAATATATGAATAATTTGAATGAAGTATTTCCTAAATTTCAGAAAAGCATAGAAAATTTAATTGAGGATGAGGAAGGAAATATTCCGGGTAATAAATTACTAATGCTCGGAACAATGATGGTTGTGCTTGGCAGCTTGATGTCAATCGATGTATTTGCAGGTCATCGGTCACATAGCTCACATAGATCACATAGTTCTCACCGCTCTGGTTCAGGAGGGCATGGCAGTCATTCTAGTCATGAGAGTCATTCTAGCCATACGTCACATTCTGATCATGGATCACATTCGAATACACATTCGAGTCATGCCAGTCATACATCTCACTCGAATACGTCAGCACATTCGAATTCGTCGTATAGTGCAGAAGGTGATGTTACATATAAGGCTCCAGCAGCTGCAGCAGTGCCATCCATAAAAACGCCAGCAGTGACTGCAACGGCGGATACTTTTAAATTACCGGATGTAAATCAAAATATTGAATTGCCAAATGGAACTCCGGCATCAAGTATCATGCCAGCCTTGGCAGTACCAGCTTCGAGTGTGGGAACGAAAATTGATGCGTCAGATATACATCAGCCATCAGTAACAGATAAAATTGAATAGTTGAATTAGGAGAACGCTCAATGGAAGTATTTGATAGATTCTTTTCTACAGGAAGGCAACAAGAAGATATATTGCAAGAAGCACAGACAGCAGTGAAGATTGTTAATAACGGAGTCGAAAAAGGTGCTTATTCTGAACTGACAGATCAATTAAATACCTTGCCTAACTTGGGAATTAGTAGAGAAACATATGTATTTGGATATAACCGCTCGTCAATTGGGTTTTGGGGTATTATAGCGGGAATTGTATTATCAATCGGATATCTGTTCTATATACCAGTTTTTATTGGAACATTGTTGTATTCTGGAACATTTGATGTATCTATGTTGGCAGGACTTATCCTCGCATTCATAATTGTGATTTTAAATATTTTTTTTATAATGATGACAGTTTCACAAATGCGATTTAATAAGAGGTATAATACATATATAAAGGATCTTCGCTTTAAAAACATAGAAATAATTGATGATTTGTCTGCGTATGCCAATATTGGTTGCGATACAGTAATAAAAGATTTGAATAAAGCAGTAAAATTAAAGCTTATACCACAGGGGCATTTTGGGTGTGAAGATATGATTTTTATCGTATCAAATGAAGTATATGACCGGTATAAAGCAAAACAAGCAGTATATGATCGATACTATAGAAAACAGATTGAGGAACGATTGAGAATGAAAGAACGGACAAAAGAGCTACAGGAAATTCTGGATCAGGGTCAATCATATGTAGATAAGATTCATGAAAGCAATGATATCATTAAAGATAGGCTCATTTCTCAGAAGCTTGATCGCATGGAAAGTGTTGTATCCATGATATTTCATGAAGTTGATATCAATCCACATTATGCTGATAAATTGGGGATGTTTATGAATTATTACTTGCCAACGACTGAAAAACTATTGGAAGCATATATAGAGATTGATGAAAAAAGGATTAAAGGCAAAGCACTGGAAAAAGCCAGGAAAGATATTGAGGGAGCTATTGATAAAATCATAGAGTCTTTTGAAGGTTTATTGGATAAGTTCTATCAGGAAAGAGAAGCTGATATAGCAACCGATATTTCAGCAATGGAGATTCTTATGAAACAGGATGGCCTTACTGATTAGATTAAGGGGTGGCAGGTTTGGAAAATCAATACATTAATTGCAAAATCACATTAAAAGATGAATTGATGATTGGAGATTCAGATAGTTTGCTATTATATGGTTGTGATGCACAGCAGCAGTTGCGAGATTTTTCAAAAACAATATCAAGACAGTTGCTTTATGGCGATGATGATTTAGAATATCTCATTCAAGATATCGTTAATGAAATTGAAAAATTTCAGTGTTTGATTGAGAAAAAATCGAAAGTTCCGTTTTGGAATAATAAGGAAGGAAAACGGGAATTACTTGTAAAAAATTACAATGATGTTTTAGTTTATATTGATAAAATGGAACTTGCCTTAAAGCTACAGGAAGCCCAGATAATTAAAGATTCTAAATTGTTTGAACGGATGAATATGCAGTTGGAAGATACTTCCGCTAGTCTTAAAAAACTAATTTCTCATGGAAATGAAATATTGTCACAACAATCGAAACAAAATGTATCGGAAGAACTAAGAAACTGGTATGAAAGGCTATCCAGAAGGTTGGATGATTTGATGGTATCGGATACAGTTGCTCAGCAAAGTATAGTCCAGATAAAATTAATGTTGGAGAACAATGCGAGATTGGTAGATAAGATCCTGGAAGCTGTATCTGGCACAATACCTATATGGAGAAATCAGATTACTATTTTACTTGGGATTGAACGTGTGAATCGAAATGTAATGATTCAAAATAAAGTGGCAGAAATAACGCGGCATTTTGCAAACGACGGAAAAGAAAAAACAAATCAGAGAAAAATGAAACATCAGGAAATCGCTACAGAAAAAATGTTGCAAATAAATGAAAGCTTTAAAAGAGTGCTGAATGAGTTGGATAGCATTGAAAAGCAGGATTCCAATATTCGATTAGAGTTAAGCAGTTCTTTGCGATAAAACATTGTGAGGGAGGATTTTTTTATGGAAGAAGAAAAAATAAGATTAACACTGGAACCAAATGAGCGTATTAATACTGCTATGTTGAAAGATGCTCCTACAATGAAAAGTGTGACAGCGAATACAGATAAAACGACATATTCTGCGGGAACTATTGATGAAAGTATGCTTTCTGAAGAAGAAAAAGAAATGGTAGAACAATTCGCTGCGGAGATTGATATTGAAAATGTTGATCAGATTGTAAATTACGGAACGAATGCTCAGACCAATATATCTGACTTTTCTTCTACAATTTTAAAGAAGGTCAAAACATATGATTTAGGTGAAGTCGGGGATTCTTTGAAAGAATTAACAGTAGCGTTAGATGCCACAACAGAGCCGGAAAAAAGGGGAATTTTGGGAATTTTTCAAAAGGCAAAAAGAGGGGTAGGCTCTATAAAAGCGAATTATGCAAAGGCCGAAAATAATGTTAATCGAATTGAACAAGATTTAATAAAGCATAGAGATGTGTTGGGACAAGATATTTCTATGTATCAGCAAATGTATGAATTGAATGTACAATATTATAAAGAACTGACAATGTATATTATTGCCGGAAAAAAGGCATTGGATCATGCCAGAGGAACAAAACTTATAAATCTGAAATCTACAGCGGATGCCTCTGGTAAACAGGAAGATGTACAGGCTTATCGCGATTTCGAAGATCTTTGCTATCGGTTTGAGAAAAAATTATCTGATTTGGAGTTGACGAGGGTCATTTCTATCCAATCAGCACCACAAGTACGTATGCTTCAAAATAATGATCGAGAGATGATGGACAAATTGCAGTCATCGTTGGCTAATGTGATACCACTGTGGAGAAATCAGCTAGTACTTTCATTAGGAATAGAGCATACGAGCAGGGCTCTGGAAGCACAAGGAGCACTGGCAGATAAAACAAATGAACTTTTGAAAAAGAATTCCGAAACATTAAAAATGGCAACCATCGAGACAGCAAAACAGTCAGAAAGACCGATTGTTGATATGGATACTTTAAAACAGTGCAATAAAGATTTAATAGCGTCCATTAATGAAGTGATTAAGATTCATGAGCAGGGAACAATTCAAAGAGCCAAGGCACAAGAAGAATTGGTAAAAATTGAAGAAGATCTTAAACAAGCTATGTTAGAAGCCGGAAAGAATCGAAGATAGTGCATTTTGAATGGGAAGAACAGGATGGTATCTTCCCATTTTTGAAAGGTGGCGATTGTTTGCATAAGAAATTGAGAATTACATTTAATGCACCGGTAACATTAGGTATCGTCATAATGTGTTTTATTGCGACATTATTAGGGACTGTTTCAAATGGTAGGATTACTCAGTCCATATTTATGACATATCATTCATCACTAAAAAATCCAATGACATATCTAAGATTTATTACGCATATATTTGGACATTCTGGATGGAATCACTTTATCGGTAATGCATCATATTTACTGCTTTTAGGCCCCATGCTTGAAGAAAAATATGGCTCAAAGGAACTGATTGAAGTAATTGGAATAACGGCAATTATCACTGGTTTGGTGAATTATATTTTCTTTTGGAATGTAGGTCTGTGTGGAGCCAGCGGAGTAGTACTTGCTTTTATCATACTTGCATCATTTACCGGATTCAAAGAGGGAGAAATCCCGTTAACATTTATTTTGGTAGCGATCATGTTTATAGGACAACAAGTATATGAAGGAATTTCTATGCGAGATGATATTTCTAATATGGCCCATATTGTGGGTGGGGTTATTGGTGCAGTGATAGGATATGTGTTAAATAAAAGATAATATAAACTTTTGAATAAAGCAATAATAGAGAGGGGAAACAGTATAATGAAATATATTATGTTTGGAAATGTAAACGATATATCCAAAGAGAATATGAATACATTTTGGATGGGTTTTTCCACATGGATATCTCAGAAAAATGTACGAGAAAATTTGTTTATGGAAGAGTATGTAGAAAATACAACAGAAAAGTTTTATGACAATTTGGAATTTTATAATATACAATATAGGTTATATTATGGAAAGGACTATCCTTTTTTGGCAATTGCTAATAGGGGGATTGAAAAAGAACATATACAAGATTTTTTGGAGATTATGTATGAGCAGTGGGTAAGAAAAGATAAAAAAGAAGAATTTGAAATAGAAGTAAATAGAAGATTGAGAAAAGCAAATGTAGAATGGCAAATATCTGGTGAAAAAGCGTTAGTATATACCGATGAAAAAAAAGCAGAACTGTTTATGGACATAGATTTTACACAAGACGTAACTATGAGAAAAGAATTATTAAAGGATATATATACAATACTTAGTAATATGCAAGGTAACATTATATACAAAGGTGTACATGAAAATTCGTTGAATGATGGATTAAGAGACGGATTAAAAAATACTCGTAGATATCAAGTACATGATCAGGCAAGATACGGAGAATCTGAAAGTGGCAAGGAACCAGGAGAGCTAGATGTGCTTGTATCAACAAGGAAAGACGATTTACCAATTGCAATTGTTGAAGCACTTGTTTTAAAGGGAATGGATAGACATAATTTAAAAACACATATAGACAAAGCCCTAGAAAAATATAATCCTACAGGTTGCCTCAATACTATAATAGTGATTTACTCAAGAAATGATAATTTTGCCAAACTAATGTCAGATTTAGATAATTATTTAAAACAATATGATTTTCCATATGAGGTAAAGGATGATTTTGTTGAAATAGATACCAGTTATACAGAATCCAGACATTGGAAAATTGATTTGATACGCAGTAATAAGGATATTACTTTACAAATATATGCATTTAATATGCCGTGAATGAAGCGTGTAACGATGCCAGCTAAAAATAGGAAAAATGATATGAATTTTAAGGAGCCAGTTGTCAACATAAATTAAATATTACAATAGAACATAAGAGGAATAACATATGTGATGAAACAAGTTTGAAATATGCTTCAGGAGACTAAAGGCGTTAATTTAGAAAAATTTCAAAGCGATTAATGCTAATAGAAAGATTCATGCCTTGTCGTGGGCGTTTTTCTGCGGTAAAATAGAGACACAGATATGTAGATTTATGTTGACTTATTGACAGGAACAGGAGAGAAGAAAATGCCGAGAGTAAAGAAAGCCAGTGAGGCATTAAATATGAATTTAAACAAAGGGCTTCATGACCGGTTGATGGCATACTGTGCGTTGTCCGGTCTTACAAAAACAGCAACGGTCGAAAGGGCATTACAGATGTATCTGAATGAATGCGACCGCCAGCAGACAATCATAGAAAAATATGACAAAAAAGAATCATAAGAAGGTGGAAAAGTGCCGAAAATCCTGTTTGCTTTAGAGCCGGAAGCGGATGAACTTATGATATCGTATTTATACAGGCTGGCAGAATATAACTGTATTGGCTCCATGTCTGTATTTTTGGTCTCGTATATTTTCACGGATAGAGTAAATCGGAATAACTGCTGGATCAAATTGGATATGAACCGCGTGTTTTATGCTTATTTTGAAGCAGAAGACACCAAAATCGACAGAGTTCAGTTCTATCTGGATCACAGTATCTATGGAGGTATAGCTCCGTTGCTACCGGTTGGACAGCAAATGCAGATGATGAACGAAGCATTCGGACGACAGGAAAGGTTTCCTAGACTGAATTCTCCCGCAAATAGCACGATTGATGCGCTCATGATGTGTCCTGAGTGCGAAAAGGAAGACAGAGAACGGATTGGAAAACGGTATTTCCACAAGTTGCATCATATGCCGGGTGTGAAAGTATGTGCAAAACACGGATGCGCACTGTATCGGTGCGTGAGCGCTACACCGCTGATGAACCGTTCGGAATTAAAGTTTGAACCAGTTTCTGTTGATGATGAAGTATGGGAAAAGCGATATGCGGATTTTACTTCCGATTTTTTAAATGCCAATATCGATACGAATCTGGACCGGCTTGTTGATGCGGTATTTAAACGAATGCAGGAGCTTGGCTATAAGAATTCAGCTTATCAGGGAAGTGATTACCGGAACCTGAAACGGCAGATTGCGGAAAAGAAAATAAGGGCATTGCTGGATATGGATCTGGATAAATTTTTGAAGGAAACGTTGATCACTAGAAAGTATATTGACAAGGCGGCCATGCTATCCCTGCTGTGTTTTCTGTTTGGAAGTGTGGAAGAATTGAAAAGATACCTGGACGTGGACCGGGAACTCGCTTTGCGGTTTATAGAAGCAGCGAAGAAAGATTATGATGTTTTTAAACCCTTCCGCACAACGCTTGTGGAAATGCGACGGAAAGATACGGAAGAATGTTTTGTTACCACAGCATACGGTTTTATTTCCGGATGGCGTGAGCTGTCAGCGGATGCGGAACTGAGCGAGGAGGAAAAGTTTTCAGAGATATTCCATAACACGACCGATGGTACCTATGTCCAGAGTGGCGAGTTTAAATCCATTGGTGATCCGGTTGAAATGCTCCATAAGGTTTGTGGGAAAAAGATCCATCCGAGAGCGAGAGCCTTTCTGCTGGATGGCGCAAGATGCTCATGTGAGTCAAAGTTTTCTTTTGAGAAAGCGGCAGAAATGGTTGAAAAGAACCAAGGATTTCATTTGCTTGAATATGATGGCACGGAACGCAACTGTGTTATTTTACATGATGCATGTGGAAGAAAATTTTCCTGTGCCTTTAAGAAATTTATTCAGTTCCCAACTTGCCGCAAATGCCAGCTAGGAAAAGATTTTTCGCTGGAAGGATTAAAAGAAGATGTGAAAGCACTTGTGGGTGATGAATATACCGTCATAGAAGTGTATGGTGGTGCCCACAGCCATGTGACAATGCGGCATGAAACATGCGGCACCACATTCAACATGCTTCTGGGCGCTTTTCGTCACGGAAGCCGTTGTCCGCAATGCCAGAAAACATACGATGAAGCAGAGTTCTGCAAAATAGTGCCGGGGCTGTCCGGAGGACAGTACCGGGTTGGAAAACTGTTGAATTCCGCGAAAAAACGATACGAAATCATTGATACGCAAACAGGAAAAACGCGGCGGATGGAGATGGAGTATGTATTGCAGGAACTGCTGCGTCCAACGCCATCTGATGTTTTGTCGTTGCAAAAAAGAGCGGAGGCGGAAGCGGAACTTAATAAGAGTGCAATGATTGAAACACTGCTGAAAAAGCAATATGCAGACACGGACCTAATCTTTCTGGAAGATGTCTGGATGCCGGATATGCCTTATTCCGTTGTGAAACGGGCTTTTGGAACGTTGCACAAGAAGGAAAAGCTGTACCGGCATATCGAAGGCATTTATTCGCTCACTCCGTTTGAGGTGGAACCGGAGCGAATCATCCGTGAAAAATATATCCGCCGAAATAACCGGGCGATTGGTTTTTTATACGGAGAAAGTTTAGCATACGAGCTTGGAATCATACCGGAAAAACCGGATACGATTTACATTGTAACAAACAAGGAATCGTTGCTTCACGGACGGGTCCGAAACGTATGCGGACAGAAAATCAGGATCAGGGGATCGGAAACACCAGTAACAGATGATAATTACAAAATCTTACAGGTTTTGGATATGCTTCGGATGCGCTTTAAGCGCGGCTGGGATGTGTATCCGAAATTAAAAGAGTTTACAGAGGAAAACAAAATCACGTTAGACAACTTCGCACCATATATAGAATTGTTTTCAGACCATGTAAAAAAAGATTTGTTGCTTCTATATAATGAAGGGAAAAACGATGCAAAGGATAAAAGGGGCTACGAAAGTCCGTGAACACAGAGGAACCGGCGAAGGTGCTTCCTATATTCCATGGATAAAAACAAGGGAAATATCAAGCACCGGAACCAAGTCGCTGATCAATGACTGGAAACACGGAAGACAGATTCATACGCTGTCGAGAAATGAAACAAACTTCTACTACATTCTCCGATGGGACGATCATGTACTGGATATCAATGAGCAGTATCCGCTGGATCGTGAGACAACCTTGAGAATATCGAAAAGTCTCGGGGTAAGACATCCGGTTCCGGAAAATGATCCAAACGAACGCATGACGACCGATTTCCGAGTGAAATATCTGGATGAAAGCGGAAAAGTGAAATACAAAGCTTATTCTGTAAAAGACAGTTATGAGCAGGTGTTCGGGAATCTGGAAAAAACCGGAGTGAAACGCCTTGTGGAGAAACAGAGCGTGGAAATGTCCTACTGGAAGCTTCAGGGAATCCCGTTCAAGATTGTATTTGGTGACCGGGATATCAACCGGACGTTTGCAATGAACATCTCCGTGGTGGTGGAATACTATGATTTCCAGAAAGTACATACACTGCAGGAATTTCTCTGTTATCTGATCGCACATAAGCATATTCAGACGGAGATGGAAAACAAAGTCCTGAATATCCAGAAACTCACAAAAGAGTATCTTGGTACGCAGGAGCAAATCGATTCATGGATCGCTAAAATCACGAAGCAATCAGGTGAATACAACGCGATCGCAAAAATGGATTATCAAATTGCGGCATTTCGCCAATCTGACGAGGAAAAAGAGTAAATCATCAATATTTAAGAGAGGCCGGCTGCGAATGACTGGTCTTTCACGGACAGAGGTAAGAACATGAACTATGCACAGGTATTTATGTGTGACATTGCGAACGGGCCGGGATGCCGTACATCTCTGTTTGTTTCGGGATGCACGCATCATTGCAACGGCTGCTTTAATGAGGTGGCATGGGATTTTAATTACGGAAAAGAATTTGACCAACACGTACAGGATGAACTGATAAAGGAAAGCAAGCTCCCGTACATTGAAGGTTTTACTTTTCTTGGCGGGGAGCCGATGGAAATTGTGAACCAGAAAGAACTTCGTCCGTTCATGGAGCGAATCAAGGCGGAACTGCCGGATAAGAATATCTGGATCTATTCCGGATACACCTATGAGGAACTGACGGATCCGAACAATACGAGATGTCATGGTGAAGATACGGATGCCATCCTGGCGATGACGGACGTGCTGGTGGATGGGAAATTCGAACTGGATAAAAAAGACATTACCCTGAGATTCAGAGGGTCCTCCAATCAGCGCGTGATCGATATTCCGGAAACCAGAAAGAGCGGACATATTGTTTTAAGCAAATACGGAGAAAAAGAGAAATTATTATAATGATGAGAGCCATTGGTGTGATTGCCGGTGGCTTTTGCTTTATCAAAATAAAACGGGCTAAAGTGCATGATTCCCAGTCCATAATTGTATTGCAACGAATAAGGCATGGAGAAAACTGTTATCAAAGGTAAGCGCCAAATATTCCTGCGGATTTTCTAACACTCTGATTTCCTCTATAATTGTAGGCGAAAGATATTTAGACTATTTCACTACAATTACGGAGGATAGGTTATGGCAACTACTCGCAAAGCCCGTGTTCCGATGGCGGAACAGCTCAGGCTTATCAATGAATGCCGCCAAAGCGGTATGACAGATGCTGACTGGTGCCGTGAAAACGACATCGCAGTAAGCACTTTTTATAACTGGGTCAGCCGCTGCAGGAAAGCAGCAGCGGATCAGATCCCAGCACCGAATTATGGTCATTGTGAGATTCCTCGCTCAAAGCAGGACGTGGTTCCCATTGACATTGTTTCGGATCACCTTCCGGAACAGCATATAGCATCGCAGATGCACCAAACGAACCTTGACAATTCACATACGATTGAAGTGTCCATGAATGATGTGACAATCCGCATCAGCAATGATGCCGATCCTGTCCTGCTCACCAGGACACTCCGCCTGATCCGGGAGACCTCATGTTAGGTGATATCTCCGGCCTCGAAAAAATCTACATTGTCTGCGGCTTATAAACATGAAATTTTTATCCTCATCTTTTGTAAAAAACATTGATTTTACAGTATTTTTTTGAAAAAGATGAGGATAAAAAAATTAGTTTATGGAACAATGAAATCATCAAAAACAGGAGGTGGTTTCATGAACCAATACAACATCATAGTGCAACAATTACTAGCGTATCTGACCAAACGTAAACAATGCAGTTCAAGCAGGCTGTCCCACAAACACTGTTATGAGGAATTCGTCCAATATCTGAAAGAGAATAATCTTTATCTTTCTCAAGAAGCAGCAGACCAATGGATTGCAAGCATTCAGTGGAAGTATAATCGGCAAAAATGTTATTTCTGGCGGCAGTATATCAGTCAATTAATTGTTTTTCAAACTACTGGCTCCATACCAGATGCCCTTTTTTATCAGATCCACTCATCCTATGATAAAGTTCCGGATTCTTTGAAGTATTACCTGAATCTGTATCTTGAAAACTGTCGTTCCAGATATACAGACAGATCGTTTGAGATTGCAAAAGTTCACTGTTCAAGGATCATGTATTATCTTTCAGAGCAGGGAATAACTGAGATACAGGAGATTTCCTTTTCTGCGATTGATATGCTGATCCATACAGACTTTCATTGTTCCAAAGATACAAGGGAAATGTATCTGCTCCATGCAAGATTCATGCTGGAATTTTTTGCTTCTCTTAATATAATACCAGCGGAACTGAGTGTAATGCTTGATGACAGGATCTATTTCCAGATCGGCCGTATGGAATTGTTTTCATCAGAGCATCAGACACTTCTTGAACAATTCCGTAATAAAAGCAGTCTTTTTTCTGCCTGCGAGTTTCATGAACATATATCTGCTTTTGAAATAGCCCTTCGAAATCTTGGATACAGTACTACCCAGTTAAAAAGCTCGTCACATATCCTCAAGGCTTTATACCTTTTTCTTTACAGGTATGGATTCGGTTATAATTCTGAAATAGCCTGGATCTGGTTGGAAGAAATCAGGAAAACCCTGGGGAATTCCTGGAAAAACTGGAGACGTATCCTGCGGCTTTTTAAACAGTATACGGAGGAAGGTATTGTGCTTAAAGGAACACGCTATACATACAGGATAGATATCCTTGATACCTTCCCGGAATGGTGCCGTATTCCTGTAAAAAGCTTTATGGACAGGTTGATCCGCGAATTCCGGACTCATTCCACAGCAAGAAACTATAAGTTTAGCTGTCTTCGTTTCTGCCGTTTCCTGATAACAAATGGGATAAAAGGTTTTGACGAAGTGAACATAGAACATATCCGTCTGTTCCGTCTTACCGATGAACATACCATCCCATATGGACGTGCTACAAGCTTCGCAGTGGTCAGGAAGTTTCTTTATTATCTTGAAGAACAGAAACTTTTACAGACCGGACTTCATCAGGCACTCTTTTCAGAGAGTGTACGTTCCGTCGATATTACAGACATTCTGGACAACGACCAGATACAACGGATACACGAGTACCGTCTTGCGGCTTCCGCCCCGATGGAACTAAGAACAGCAGCGATTGTCACAATCGGGCTGGAACTCGGCCTGCGGGCTTCAGACGTTGTCCGTGTAAAAATGGAAGATATTGACTGGAAAAACAGAAAAATATCGGTCATCCAGTATAAAACAAGGAATGCTTTGTCGCTTCCACTAACTACGGCTGCTGGGAATGCAGTTTACCGGTATCTTGTAAAAGGGAGACCGAAAACCGCCAGCCCATATGTATTCGTCCATCATCACGCACCTTATGACAGGATGAGTACCAAGATATGTAACAACTCTCTTTACCGTATTCTTCCTGAAAGGTATGATGTCGAAAACAAAGGCTTTCATGTACTCCGCAGGACTTTCGCAACTACCCTTTTACGAAATAATGCAGGGATCCAGAGGGTAATGGATTCCCTTGGACATACGGATAATACCAGTGTTATGAAATATCTTTCTTTCGATGGAGAACGGATGCGTCTGTGTCCGCTGTCCCTCACACAGTACGGTCTTCTTCTGGAAGGAGGAGATGAATGATGTCAAGATGCTATCCCTTCACCAGCTGTTTTGCACCATTTATCGAAAACCTGATCACCGAAAAAAGAAACGCAGGTTTCCAGTATGAGCATGCAGAATGGAGGCTTCACAAATTTGATGAATTCTGCAATCAGGAACTGATCAAAACTCCTGTGATAACCAAAGAACTGGCTGAAAAATGGGGGACTCTGCGTAAAACAGAAACAAAAGTTACTCTTGCAGGAAGAATCTCCATTCTCCGACAGCTAAGCCTATATATGCAGGCATATGGGATCCAGTGCTATGTCCCGAGAAACTACAGCCATAAAAGCAGCCATATCGCATATGTTTTAAGCATTGAAGAAATACAGTCTTTATTTCGGGAGATTGACAGTTACCAGCCTGCCGTAAATGCAGAAACTTTTCACAGGCTTGCCCTGGAATACAGGATTCTGTTCCGTATGCTGTTCTGCTGTGGACTTAGAGCATCAGAAGCCAGAAAACTGCGGCTGGACATGGCCGATCTGGAAAACGGTGTGCTAAGGATCTATCAGTCAAAAGGACACAATGACCGTTTGGTCTATCTGCCGGATGATCTGCGGCAGCTATGCTGTGACTATCTAAAGATCATGACAGTCAAATATAAAATAAGGTCAGAATGGTTTTTTCCTGCCTCCGATCCGGCAAAAGTACTGCAGGTTGCTTCCATCGGGAAGCGTTTCCGCCTGGCGTGGGGCCAGACACCTTATGCAAGAAAAGGGGTTTTCCAGCCAACCGTGCATTCTCTGCGTCATACGTTTGTGGTGCTGAGAATGAACGAATGGATGAAAACTGGTGTGAAACTGGATAACATGATGCCTTATCTAAGTAAATATCTTGGGCATTCCAGTCCGGATGATACTTTTTATTATTATCACCAGGTGGAAGAAGCCTTTTCCATCATCAGGCAAAAAGACCAGTCTGCGGCCTTCGTAATACCGGAGGTGACCGATGAAAAATAGGACTTTGAACTGCCAGCTTTTTTTCTCGAAAACAAATGATTTTTTTAGCCATTACCTTCCCTGTCAGGCTGTAAGGAGTATACATACAATAGAAACCTATCGTGATGGACTCACGGTATTCCGGAGATATATTACAAATGTACGGAAAATATCCATAAAAAAGTTTCTGTTTACTGATTGTACAAGTGAACTTATGCTGGATTATCTGGGGTATCTGAACAACCAGGGATGCGAAGCTTCTACCTGCAACAACCGGCTTGCAGCACTACGGGCTTATTTGTGGTATGCGGCTGATATGGATATTTCTCTTCAGTCGATAGCGT
>OLRX01000753.1_pt1 | contig 27535 bp, 28 predicted proteins | sample 1672991 | NCBI WGS metagenome assembly OLRX01 (sample SAMEA3136744, study PRJEB25190) | human gut metagenome | biome: human gut; feature: human-associated habitat; material: faeces | place: Austria | collected 2013
TCCATCAGATTGGAGCAGCCTGCCACACCGGCAGCCGGACCTGCTTTTTCCAGACCCTGGCCGAGAAGGAGTATAAGGAGACCAATCCCCTGAAGGTGTTCGAGGACGTGTACGGTGTGATTCTCGACCGCAAGGAGCACCCCAAGGAGGGGTCCTACACCAATTACCTGTTCGACAAGGGGATTGACAAGATTTTAAAGAAGCTGGGCGAGGAGGCCACGGAGATCGTGATCGCGGCCAAGAATCCCAACCCGGAGGAAGTGAAGTATGAGATTTCCGATTTCCTGTACCACATGATGGTGCTGATGGCCGAGAAGGGCGTCACCTGGGAGGAAATCACCGAGGAGCTGGCCAACCGCTGAGCAACCGCCTGACGGCCATGCGGGGCCTGCTGGTATACTTCACCCAGTGCCGCCAGAGGCACACGGAGCTGGAGATGGCTGCCGCCCGGGAGCAGCTGGAGCGCTTTATGGCGGACCGGGGCCTGAGCTGACATGGAAAAACGCAAATTTCGGCTGGCGGACGTGGTGCTGTCCGTCATCTGCGTGGTGTTTGTGGCGGAGGCCGCCGCGCCGGTGGCGTCCATCGGCAACAGCCAGTATTTCTGGTGGCTGTTCATGATCGCGGCGTTTCTGCTGCCCTATGGGCTCATCTCCTCGGAGCTGGGCACCGCCTTTCCCGGGGACGGCGGCCTGTACGACTGGATCCACACGGCGTGGCCCGACTCCCGCTGGGGCGCCCGGTCCTCGTGGTACTACTGGATCAACTTCCCTCTGTGGATGGCATCCCTGGCGGTCATGTGTCCGGAGCTGCTGGGGTATGTGTTCGGCTGGCAGCCGGGGCCGGTGTGGTCCCTGCTGATCCAGCTGGCGTTTATCTGGATCGTCACCGTGGTGGCCTTTTATCCGGTGTGCGACAGCATCATCATCCTGAACCTCAGCGCCGCCATCAAGATTCTGCTGGCGGTGACGGTGGGGGTGCTGGGCATCGTGTATGTGGCGAAAAATGGCTTTGTCAACGACATGACGGCCCGGACCTTCCTGCCGTCTTTCGACCTGGACAGTCTGTCGTATATCTCCGTCATCATCTTCAACTTTCTGGGCTTTGAGGTGGTATGCACCTATGCTGGCAGCATGGCGGACCCCCGGCGGCAGATCCCCCAGGCCATCGTTGCCGGCGGCATCGTCATTGCGGCCATTTACCTGTTTTCGGCCTTCGGCATCGGGGCCGCCGTGCCTACCCGGGACATCAGTGTGGACTCCGGCCTCATCGATGCCGTATCCCTGATGACCGGCGCCACCGGCGGCGTGCTGGTGGGTATTGTGGCCCTGCTGTTTCTGGTAACGCTGTTCGGCAACATGATCTCCTGGTCCATGGGCGTCAATTCCACCGCCGCCTATGCCGCAGAGCGGGGAGATATGCCCGCCGTGTTCGCCCGGCGGCGGAAGGACAACCAGATGCCCGTGGGCTCGGCGCTGGTCAGCGGGATCGTAGCCTCGGCGGTGTGTCTGCTGGGAGCTGCCATCCAGGCGGTGAGCCCGGATTCCTCCCTGTTCTGGAGCTTCTTCGCCCTGAACCTGGTGATGCTGCTGCTGAGCTATCTGCCGGTGTTCCCGGCGTTTCTGGCCCTGCGGCAAAGGTTCCCGGATGCGGAGCGGCCCTTCCGGGTACCGGGAGGCAACGGCTTTCTCAAATGCCTGGCCTACGTCCCCATGGCGCTCATCGCCCTGTCCATCGTATTCACCGCCGTCCCCCTGTCCACGGACCGGGAGACGCTGGCCACCATTCTGCCCATTACCGTGGGCTCCATCATCAGTGTGCTGCTGGGCGAGCTGCTCATCGCCGTCCGGCGGCGGCATCATCCCATATCAGGAGGATAACAGCTATGGCAAAACGAATCACAGGAACCACGCCCCGGCAGGACGGGTATCGCATGCCCGGGGAATTTGAGGAGCAGAGCGGCGTATGGATGCTGTGGCCCCAGCGGCCCGATAACTGGCGCGGCGGAGCCAAGCCCGCCCAACAGGCATTCATTGACGTAGCCCGGGCCATCGCCCGGTTTGAGCCGGTGACGGTATGCGTGAATCCCGACCAGTTTCAGAATGCCCGGGCCCGCCTGCCGGAGGACGTGCGGGTGGTGGAGATGACCAGCAACGACGCCTGGGTCCGGGACTGCGGCCCTACCTTTGTGAAAAACGACCAGGGCGGTCTGCGGGCAGTGGACTGGACCTTCAACGCCTGGGGCGGCCTGTACGACGGGCTGTACTTTCCCTGGGATCAGGACGACCTGGTGGCCCGGAAGATCTGCGAGCTGGAGGGGGTGGACAGCTACCGCACCGACGATTTTGTGCTGGAGGGCGGGTCCATCCATGTGGACGGTCAGGGCACTGTGCTGACCACGGAGATGTGCCTGCTGTCCCCGGGACGGAACCCGGAGCTGAGCCGCCGGGATATTGAAGAAAAGCTCTGCGGCTATCTGGGGTGCGAGAAGGTCATCTGGCTGCGGGACGGTATCGACCCCGATGAGACCAACGGCCATATTGACGACGTGGCCTGCTTCGTGGCCCCGGGAGAGGTGGCCTGCATCTGGACCGAGGACCCGGAGAATCCCTTCTATCAGGCGGCCCAGGACGCCTTCCGCACCCTGAGCCAGGCCACCGATGCCAAGGGCCGCCGCCTGACGGTGCACAAGCTGTGCCTGACGAAAAAGCCCTGCTGTCTGGAGGGGGCGGAGACCATCGACGCCGTGGAGGGCACCGCCCCCCGGGAAAACGGCGAGGTCAGCATCGCCTCGTATATGAACTTTCTCATCGTCAACGGGGCCGTTATCGCCCCCCAGTACGGTGACGAAAACGACCGGCTGGCCATCCAGCAGCTGCAGCAGATGTTCCCGGACCGCCAGATCGTGGGGGTCCAGACCCGGGAGATCGCCTTCGGCGGCGGCAACATCCACTGCATCACCCAGCAGCAGCCCAAGGCGTAACGCCGCCCAGGCGGCATAAACTTGCTCCCCCATGCGGACGGCAGCGTCCTGCATGGGGGAGTACATTTCTTTTTGCAGCGGGGTTCTATGCGTGGTATTCCGGGCCTCTGCCCTGGTAGATATCCTGCATTTCCCGGTCGATCTCGCTGATGGCGTCGGAGCACAGGCGCAGGCGCGCCGCGTCGTCAGGGGAAAAGTCCCGCTGCGACTTATAGCGCAGCTCATGCTCCAGGCTGGCCCACATGTCCATGGCAATGGTACGCAGCTGGATCTCCACCGGCAGGTGCAGCATTCCCTCAGAGATCACGATGGGCACATCGCAGATCAGGTGCAGGCTTCGGTAGCCGGACTCCTTGGGCTGCTGGATGTAGTCCACCTCCCGGATGATCTTGAAATTCTCATTGCGGGCCAGCAGACTGCGGAGATAGTAGATATCGTCCAGATAGTTGCAGATAACCCGGACGCCGGCTACGTCCTGGATGTGGGCATAGATATTGTCGATGGTGACCTCAAACCCCCGGCGCTTCAGCTTTTCCACGATGCTGTCCACGGTTTTGATGCGGTACTCGATATGGTGGATGGGAGAGTGGTCGTACAGGCTGGCAAATTCCTCGTCCAGGATCTCCAGCTGGGTGACGGCGACCTTCAGAGCGCTGCGATACAGGTGATTCACCCGTACCATGCCCTGGGCCAGCTCCTGCTGCTCCGGCGTGCCCCCCTGGGGAATGTGGATATCCTTCAGCCGGATGGTGCCGCTCTTCTCGATCATCATGAAAAAGATGCGCCTCCTTGTTCTCGTTTGATCCTATGTTATGATTATAACATAGACCTATGACAGGAGTGTGAATAAAAAGCAAAATCTGCCGTAGAAAAATCCCGTCATTTTTCGTCATTTCGCCAAAGTCTGCCGTTTGCGCCGGGAGCCCTTTTGTGGTATCATAGGAAAAGCGAAAAAAAAAGGGGGACGGCGCATGCATATTCGCGAGCATCTGCGCACGGTGGGCCGCCACCGGCGGCTGGTGCGGCATTACTGCCTGCGGCTGGGGCTGGTGTGGCAGGGACTGACCCACGATCTGAGCAAATACAGCCCCACGGAGTTCTGGCGCAGCGCCAAATATTACCAGGGATACCGCAGTCCCAACGACCAGGAGCGCCTGGAAAACGGCGTAAGCCTGTCGTGGCTGCATCATAAGGGCCGCAACCGCCATCACTTTGAGTACTGGATCGACTACTGCCTGCGGCCGGACGGCAGCGTATACATGGGCGGGTGCAAAATGCCCAAGCGCTATGTGGCGGAGATGTTCTGCGACCGCATCGCTGCCTGCCGGGTGTACCAAGGGGAAAAATATACCGATGCATCGCCCTATGACTATTACCAGGGCTCCAAGGGGCACATTCTCATCAACCAGGAGACCAGCGACCTGCTGGACTGGTGGCTGCTGCTGCTGAAGAAGCAGGGCGAGGATGCGGCCTTCCCGCAGATCCGCCGGGAGCTGAAGGACCCGGCGTATTGAGCTGCGGAGCAAGTCAAGCCATGATCCCCGCCTCCTGCACCGGCAACGTTGCTCTGGCCGCAAGTACAGAGACACCGAAAGCCCATATGCTCCCGCCGGCAGAGGGCTGCACCGGCACATAAAAAACTGCCGTAGAGGGCAATTACCTCTGCGGCAGTTTTTTCAGGTCGAACACATTCTTAAACTAAAAAATCAAACCTCTGTGTTTTGTTGGACAAGAAGCGTATGAATAGTATTTTGCTACGGAGTATGAGCAGAATCTCACCTCCTATGTCACCGTGTCCTACGAGGGACTGACGGACGGCAAGGCCTATCTGAGCGTGGAAGTGCCTGATAGCCACTATGTCCAGCATGCTATGCTTCGCACCATTTTTTACGTTCTCCTAATAGGCACAATATGATTTAGTACTTGTTCTTAAATAAGAGGTTGTACCAGAAAATAACAAAGGCAATGAGTAAGAATTGTATCATAGATCGTTATGCTCCTCAGTTAGAATTAACTCGCCACGTCCATTCTTAGCAATCCCCGCCCACTCTAAAATTGCAGCCATTACAAACACGGGATCAAAAACCGATTCTCCGATTGTTCGACCGCGGTGAAGCGCTATTGTACCGACAACGGTATTTTCCTCACAGCCGGGTTCACCGAGCTTATAGTTTCTTCCATTGCCTTTCTTTGCTCTGCCGCCTTGCTTTATAAGGAGTTCTACAATATCGTCAAACACCTTATAGTCGTAGGCTGGCTTAACAGGCAACTTATCACTTGTAAAAGTCGTTCCGTCTGGCTCTGCGTAAATCTCACAAGGAAGGCCTCTGGCCGTGTATACGGTAACGTGACCACCGTGCGCTTTCAGCTTTGCTTTGATGATTTCGGACGCGAGTGTGCTTGTATCATCCACATCCATGCGGCTTACATCAATTTCCTTTGGCATTACCTTCTCCGTTCCACCGCCAAGATTTAAGGCGGCAAGCAATTCATCCAGTTTCTTTTTTGCAGTTGGATAAGATATTTGCATATCAGACTGTACCTCCTTCAGGTTTCCTCTGTCTTTCAAAAAAGTAATCAAGAACTCAAATCGCTCCTTGTCGAGCCGATCAAAAGGGCCAAGGTCGAACGTGTTTCTTAGCTCCATGCCACAATCAGGGCATTGTAGCGTGGTAACTCGCAGTGTCCCATGACAGGCGGGACATTTTGAAATAAGCCGGTTCATGTAAATCACCTCTTTGCTTATATGATACAATTAGAGAGCAGATTTGTCAATATAGTTTTTAATTATTTTTAGTACTATAAGTGCTATATTGTTTTTCAACTAAAAAAATCGGCACCTGCTTTTTGAGGCAGGTGCCGATTTCTGTTACCGGATCATGCGCTTGGATTTTTGGCGTAAGTGGCGCAAGTTTGGCGTAAATCCGCTTTTGCGCATCCAAAAAATCAAGCAATTTCAACGGTTTGCGGCGTCTCTTAATACATGCCGCCCATGCCGCCCATATCGGGAGCGGGAGCTGCGGGAGCCGCGGGCTGGGGCTTGTCGGCCACCAGGGACTCGGTGGTCAGCACCATGCCGGACACGCTGGCGGCGTTCTCCAGAGCGGAGCGGGTCACCTTGGCGGGATCCACGATACCGCTGGCGATCATGTCGCAGTACTCCTCCTTGTAGGCGTCGAAGCCGAAGCCGTTCTTGCCGGAGGTGCGGACCTTCTCCAGGATCACGGAGCCGTCCAGGCCGGCGTTGGCGGCAATCTGGCGGATGGGCTCCTCCAGAGCCTTGGCCACGATCTGCACGCCGGTCTTCTCGTCGCCCTCGGCGTCGGCCAGCAGGGCGGTGACAGCGGGGATCACGTTGACAAAGATGGTGCCGCCGCCGGCCACAATGCCTTCCTCCACGGCAGCCTTGGTGGCGTTCAGGGCGTCCTCAATGCGGAGCTTCTTCTCCTTCATCTCGGTCTCGGTAGCAGCACCCACCTTGATGACGGCCACGCCGCCGGCCATCTTGGCCAGACGCTCCTGCAGCTTCTCGCGGTCATACTCGCTGGTGGTGTTGTTGATCTGGGCGCGGATCTGGGCCACGCGGTCGGCAATGGCCTGCTTGTCGCCCATGCCGTCCACGATGATGGTGTTCTCCTTGGTGACCTTCACCTGGCGGGCACGGCCCAGCATATCCACGGTGGCATCCTTCAGGGTCAGGCCCAGCTCCTCGCTGATGACCTGGCCGCCGGTGAGGATGGCAATATCCTGGAGCATCTCCTTGCGGCGGTCGCCAAAGCCGGGAGCCTTGACGCACACCACATTCAGGGTGCCCCGCAGACGGTTGACGATCAGGGTGCTCAGAGCCTCGCCCTCCACGTCCTCGGCGATGATGAACAGCTTCTTGCCGGCCTGGACCAGCTGCTCCAGCAGAGGCAGGATGTCGGAGATCACGGAAATCTTCTTGTCGGTGATGAGGATATACGCGTCGTCGATGAGGGCCTCCATCTTGTCGGTGTCGGTGACCATGTAGGGGGTGATATAGCCCCGGTCGAACATCATGCCCTCCACCACCTCGGAGTAGGTCTCGGCGGTCTTGGACTCCTCGATGGTGATGACGCCGTCGGCGGAGACCTTCTCCATGGCCTCGGCGATGAGCTTGCCGATGAAGGCGTCGCCGGAGGAGACGGTGCCCACGCGGGCGATGTCGTCGGTGCCGTTGACCTTCTGGCTCTGCTCATGAATGGCGGCCACAGCAGCGTCCACGGCCTTGGCCATGCCCTTCTTCATAACGATGGGATTGGCGCCGGCGGCCAGGTTCTTCAGACCCTCGCGGATCATGGCCTGGGCCAGCAGGGTGGCGGTGGTGGTGCCGTCGCCGGCCACGTCGTTGGTCTTGGTGGACACCTCGCGCACCAGCTGCGCGCCCATGTTCTCAAACGGATCCTCCAGCTCGATCTCCTTGGCGATGGATACGCCGTCGTTGGTGATCAGCGGAGTGCCGAACTTCTTATCCAGCACCACGTTGCGGCCCTTGGGGCCCAGGGTGATCTTGACGGTATCGGCCAGCTGATTGACGCCGGACTCCAGAGCCTTGCGGGCTTCCTCCCCGCGCTTAATGATCTTAGCCATAATATTGCCTCCTAATTAAAAGCAGAAAGATTGATTTTGGAAATGACAGGGATGGGAGCGTTACTCGACGATGGCCAGAATGTCGGCCTGCTTGACGATGATATACTCCACATCCTCCAGGGTGACCTTGGTGCCGGCATACTTGTCGGTAATGACCTTGTCGCCGGGCTTCACGGTCATGGTAACGGTCTTGCCGTCCACGGTGCCGCCGGGGCCCACGGAAATCACCTCTGCCACAGAGGGCTTTTCCTTAGCGGAGCCGGTGAGGATGATGCCGCCCTTGGTGGTCTCCTCCGCCTCCGTCATCTTCAGAACAACGCGATCAGCAAGCGGTGTCAGTTTCATGGTTGGTTCCTCCTTATATCTTTACATAATAAACGAGTTCAGCGTTAGCACTCAATGGTCCTGAGTGCTAACGCTGATTATCATACCACACTATTCAGATTTTGCAAGGGGATTTTTGGCAAAATCTCAAAAGTTCACAAATTGGTCAAATATCCCGGGCGGTGCGGTTGCAGTCGCAGCCGGCGGGGCCGAAGAAATTCAGCCGCTTGTCCGCCAGACGGATGGTCACATCGTCGGAGGTGATGCACTCGCCGTCGAGACATGTGACGATATCCGGCTTATCGGAATGGATATGCACCACCTTGGGGGTAGAGCAGCGGGCCACATGGGGGAATTTATAGTACTGCCCCTTGGCATACGGAGTCACAAACCGCAGGAAGGTAGTGCGGCTGACCTTTTTCACCACCAGGGTGTTCAGCACGCCGTCGTCCATCCGGGCCTCGGCCACGGGCATGAACCCGCCGCCGTAATACCGCCCGTTGCACACGGACACCAGGGAGAAGTCATCCTCCATGGTTTCGCCGTCCAGCTCCACCGTCCAATGGGAGCCGATGCCCTTGAACAGGAAGTTCACCAGCAGAGAGACAATATAGCTGCTCTTGCCGTCCAGAATGGGGCTCTCGCTGAAATTATGTACGTCCCGGGCCACCCGGGCGTCGATGCCGGAGCAGGCGATGGTCAGGGCCACCCGGCCATTGACGTCGATGGCGTCCATGGGGAACTGGGGGCCGTCCCACAGGTTCTCGGCGTCCCGGAACTTGTCCAGGTCGTCGCCGAAGTTTTTCAGGAAGTCGTTGCCGGTGCCCACAGGGATCACGCTCATGGCGGCGTTGTCATAGCCGATGATGCCGTTTGCCACCTCGTTGACGGTGCCGTCGCCGCCGCAGGCGTAAAACCGCAGGGGCTCCCCGGTCTGACAGAGTTTTTGGGCGATCTCGGTGGCGTGGCCCTGTTTTTTGGTGAGGATGCATTGCACGTCCAGACCGTGAGCCGTCCGCAGATGCTCAGCCATTTCATAGATCCGCTGGCGGCTGTCATATTTCCCCGCAGTGGGGTTGATGATAAAGATGTGCTTCATAGCGGCGCCCTCCCGGTGAGTTTTAAGATTCGGTAACAGATCGTAACCTATTGTAGCACGGCGGCGGAAAAGTATATGAACAAATTGAAAATTTCTGTGAAGATTTCGGGAAAAGTCCCGGCATAACGCTGTCAACCCCGCTCTTACACATTTCCGTACATAAACAGATCGCACTTGATCATGCCGTTATAGAGCTTGCGCTTCTTTTTGGCCTGGTGGCCGAAGGTGCGCTCAAACTCCGTGTGGCTGCTGAGCACCAGGGTCCGCCAGGTGTCCGGCAGCCGCTCCCACATATGCCCGAAATCCCGATACAGGGCCTCGGCCTCCTGCCGCTCCAGCAGGCGCTCACCGTAGGGCGGATTGGTCACCAGCTGGCCATAGGTGTCCTCCCGGCGGAAATTCCGCATATCCGCCACCTCAAAGCGCACCACATCCTCCACCCCGGCCTTCCGGGCGTTGTCCCGGGCGATGGCCACGGCCCGGGGGTCCACATCGCCGCCCCAGATGTCGTACTTCCCGTGGAACTCCTTGTCCATGGCCTCCCCGGCGGCGGCCAGCCAGTCCCCGGAGGGCACAAAGCCCCAGCGCTGGGCGTCAAAGCTGCGGTCCAGGCCCGGGGCCCGGTTCAGGGCGATCAGCGCCGCCTCGATGCAGATGGTGCCGCTGCCGCAGAAGGGGTCGCAGAAGGGGTCCCTCCCCCGGAATCGGGACAGGGTCACCATAGCTGCCGCCAGCGTCTCCCGCAGGGGGGCCTCCACGCCCACGGCCCGGTATCCCCGCTTATACAGACCCTCGCCGGAGGTATCCAGGCAGATCATGGCCTCGTCCTTGAACAGGGAGAACCGCACCTGATGCTTCACCCCGTCCTCCGGGAACTGCTCCAGGCCGTAGTGGGCCTTCATCCGCTCCACCATGGCCTTTTTGATGATGGACTGGCAGGCCGGCACGGCGTGAAGCTGGGAGGAGATGGAGTAGCCCTTCACAGGGAAGGCCGCGTCCCGGGGCAGATAGTCCTCCCAGGCGATGGCCCGGGTGCCCTGAAACAGCTCCTCAAAGCTGCGGGCCGGAAACCGGCCCAGCACCAGCAGGACCCGGGCGCCGCAGCGCAGGTTGATGTTCAGCCGCGCTATGTCGGACAGCTGGCCCCGGCACAGGACCCGGCCGTTTTCCACCTGCACATCCCGCAGCCCCAGCCGCCGGATCTCATCGCCCACCAATTTTTCCAGCCCCAGCAGGCAGGGCACCATAAATGTCTGCATATCGCACCTCGTTCGGTCGTTCGTCATATGATTTTCCTTCGAATCGCCGGCGGCGTCAGCTTCCCCGCCGGAGCTTGTCCAGCATCCGGACAAACTCCTCCGGCAAAGGGCAGGTCAGCTCCACCGGCTCCCCGGTGCGGGGATGGAGAAACCGCAGCCCCACGGCGTGGAGACACTGGCCCGTCAGCCCCGGCACGGGCTTTTTGGCCCCATACACCGTATCCCCCAGAATCGGGTGGCCGATGTGGGCCAGGTGGACCCGGATCTGGTGGGTGCGGCCCGTCTCCAGGCGGCAGCGCAGATGGGTGACGCCGGGATAGCGGGCGATGACCTCCCAATGGGTCACGGCCTCCCGGCCCCCCTGGCGCACCACCGCCATGCGCTTGCGGTCCACCGGATGGCGGCCGATGGGCGCGTTGACAGTGCCGCTGTCCTCCCGGAAATTGCCCACCGCCAGGCACTCATACGTCCGGGCCAGGGTGTGGTCCGCCAGCTGGGCCGCCAGGGCCAGGTGGGCCGCGTCGTTTTTGGCGGCGATAATGAGGCCGCTGGTGTCCCGGTCGATGCGGTGGACAATGCCGGGACGCTTCTGGCCCCCCACGCCGGACAGGCTCTCCCCGCAGTGATACAGCAGGGCGTTGACCAGGGTCCCGTCCGGGTGCCCCGGCGCCGGATGCACCACCATCCCCGTGGGCTTGTTCACCACGATGACGTCCTCGTCCTCGTATACCACGTCCAGGGGAATATCCTGGGGCCGGGCTTCCGGCTCCTCCGGCTCCGGCAGCGTCACCTCCAGCACCTGTCCCGGCTGGACCCGCAGGTTCTTCGCCACCGGGCGGCCCCGGTCCGTAACGCGTCCCTCCTCCAGAAGCCGGGCGGCGGCAGAGCGGGTCAGCCCCTCCAGCCGCCGGGCAAGCAGGCTGTCCGCCCGCTGCCTCGCCTCCTCAGTTGTCACCGTCAGCCGGGTCGTTTCCATGTTTTTTGTCCTTCTTGTCGTATTTATCGTATAAAAACAGGTAGTACACGGCCCCCAGAATGGCCCCCACCACCACGCAGCAGTCGGCGAAGTTGAACACCGGATAGGAAAATAGAGTCAGGTCGAACATATCCACCACATAGCCCCGGAACAACCGGTCGATGAGGTTCCCCACGCCCCCGGCCAGGATCATCAGCCCCGCGATCACGCCCAGGGGATGCCGCACGATGCGCCGCACCAGCAGATACGCCACCGCCGCCATCAGCAGCACCGTCACCACCGCCAGGGCCGCGGTCTGGCCGGAAAAGCTGGACCAGGCCGCGCCATAGTTATGCACCCGGGTCAGCCGCATGACGCCCGGCCAAAACGCCGCCGACTCTCCCAGAGCCAGGTGCTCCACCGTCCAGTATTTGATAAGCTGGTCCGCCCCCAACAGGGCGGCAAACAAAAGAAAATACCACATAAGGCAGGGTTCCCTCCTGTGTAAGATACACCAATTTTATTATTATACCTCATTTTCCCCACCATTGCAACCGCCGAAAAAGTGTACCAAATTTTAACCGCTTTGTTACCGGATTGTAACCGTTATTCACCATTTTGAGATGATTTTGCTGAGAAACTCCTGTATACTGCAAGTACAGTAAGGGAAAAACCAACATTCACCTTGGGAAAGGAGTCGCCATGAAAAAGACGGTATTGCTGCTGGCAGTGTGCTTGATGCTGGGGCTGTGTGCCTGCGGCCTGCGCGGGCAGAGCGTAGCGAGGAATGCCGTCGAGCCTGTGCATTTCTCCGCCCCGGCAGTCCGGCAGGACGCAGCCCCGGCGGAGGAGCCCCGGGTGACCCTGCCCCAGGGGGCCAGCCTGCTGACAGAGCAGGAGCTCCGCTGGTTCGGCGGCAGCTGCTTCAATGTGCTGCCTGCCCAGGGGCCCAACCTGTTTCTGTCTGTCTCCTTTGACCGGGCTGCGGACATGGACCTGACTGCCCTGTTCACCGGCGGCGCCGGGAGCCGGGACCTGTCCGACCGGGAGCTGCGCCAGCTGGGTGCCGAGGGCTATGCCCGCCTGACGGCATCGGAGCTGGAGGATCTGCTGCTGCGGTACACGGGCCTGAGCCTGGCGGATATGTCCGACGCGGCCTTTGACGGCCTCACCTATCTGGCGGATTTCGACGCGTACTACGGCCCTGCCGGTGACGCGGGCTACGTCCGCTTCCAGTATGGGTACCACAGCCCCGATGGTACCGTGACCCTGCGCTACGCAGGCGGCAGCGTGACCCTGCATCAGGATGCGGGCCGCTGGCTGGTGGTCTCCAACGTCCTGGACTGACAGGCGTTTTCAGATAGCAGGCAGAAGCGTTTGCGTGGTTTTCTCTCGTAGTTCTCTTTTCATCTTCTCTCTTTTCTCCGCTGATTCTCATCTTCTTTCATCTGCCAGAGGGCGGCTCCTGATAAAGGGGCCGCCTTCTGGCAGGTCTGCTTTTCTCCTGTCCCTCCCCTGCCGAAAAATTCATTTTGGAGCCGTATCCGCCGTTTTGGAGTGGATACGGCTCCTGCCTTTGCGTATACTATCCTCATACAAGGCGTCCGGGAGACGCTGTTTTTACAAATCAGTAGTTAAGGCACTTTAACCATAGAAGGGAGATCGCTATGAGCGTTGTGATTTTGGGAGGAAACGAGTGCATGGAGCGCCGGTATAAGGAGCTCTGTCAGACGTACCGGTGCCAGGCCAAGGTATTCACCAAGCCTGCCGGGGGCCTGCGGAACAAGCTGGGCAGCCCCGACCTGATGATTTTTTTCACCGGCACCATGTCCCACAAGATGGTGCAGGGGGCCCTCAGCCAGCTGAAGGGCCAGAACACCATCATCGAGCGCTGCCACACCAGTTCCCTGTCCGCTCTGCGGGGAATTCTGGAGAAGCACGCAGGATGAGACCGGCGGAGGAGACGGTGGTGCGCCAGTGCGCGCCCACTCTGGCCGGCATCAAGACCGGCAGTCTGTTTCCCTGCCCCTATGACTCCCGTCAGCAGCTGCTGGCGGACATCCGGCGGATGAACCGGGTGCTGGTGCCCCGGGGGCTGTGTCTGCTGCCCATGCGGCTGGGCCAGGGAAGGGCGCTGCTGTATCTGTACCGGCCCCAGGCCCTGCGCCGGGATCTGGACGACGATCTGTCCTGCCGCCTGCTGCGGCAGGCGGGCTACCCCTGCGGCAGCTGCGGACAGTGTGTGGCGCGGCTGGTGCAGCGGCTGCGCACGGAGGAGGAATTTCCCCACGAGGTGGGGCTGTTCCTCAGTTACCCGCCGGAGGATGTGCAGGGGTTCATCGACCACCGGGCCGAGGACTTCAAGTGCGCCGGGCTGTGGAAGGTATACGGCGACGAGCAGCGGGCTCAGCGTCTGTTCGACCGCTTCCGCCGCTGCACCCAGCGCTACTGCGCCCTGTGGCAGACCGGCTACCGGCTGGAGCAGCTGGCAGTGGCCGTTTGACAAACCATTGGCATATTTTGAGACATATTTTTGAAAGGAAGTATATTTATGAAAAAGACGCTTGTGATCTATTGGAGCGGCACCGGCAACACCGAGGCCATGGCGGGCGCGGTGCTGGAGGGCATGAAGGCCGCCGGGGCCGACGCCTCCCTGCTGACTCCCGACCAGGTGACCGCCGCCTCCCTGTCCGGTGTGTCCTCCGTGGCCATGGGCTGCCCCGCCATGGGCAGCGAGGTGCTGGAGGAGATGGAGTTCCAGCCCATGTTCGACAGCATCAGGAACCAGCTGGGCGGCAAGTCTGTGGGCCTGTTCGGCTCCTACGGCTGGGGCGACGGCGAATGGATGCGCAGCTGGGAGAAGGACTGCGACGATGCGGGCATCAGCCTGGTGTGCGAAAGCATCACCTGTTGCGAGGCTCCCGACGACGATGTGCTGGCCGCCTGCCAGGCCATGGGCCGGAAGCTGGCGGAGTAACACGTCCGTGGACGTCCGGCGTATGCTGCGGCAGAAGCTCCTTTTCTGGGCCGCCGTAGCCGTCCTGACCCTCCTGGCCGCCCTGCTGAGCTGAATATGGGATAAGGTGAAAGGCTTCGGGCATCCCCGGGGCCTTTCACCTTCTTTGCCCGGGGAAAATTTTTGCAGAAAATTGAAATCAGTGTCGTCACTCTTTGTTCCAATATCGCACCGCTGCAAACAAAAAATAAAACCCCCGGGGTCTCTTGTCATGCAAGAGGCCCCGGGGGTGCTGTTTTATTTTGCCGCTTAGGTTTTTCTTTTTGGCTTACGCCTCCCGCTCCTTACGCTTCAGGACGAAGGCTGCGGCGAGAATCGTCACGGGCAGGGCGATGATCCAACCCAGCACGCCGGTATCGCCGGTGGCGGGGGTATTGCTGCCGCCGGTCTGAATGGTCACATCGGTCATGTCATAGAGCCGGGTCTGGGCGTTTACGAAGCGGTAGTAGGCCGCCAGTGCGTAGTAGCCCTGCTCGGTGGCCATGCCGTCCCGGTCGCCGCCAGCGGTGTGCCGGAAGCCGCCGCCGGTGACATAGAAGCTGGCCAGAGCATCCAGCACCGTCAGGCCGTTCTTCACGAACCGGCTGTCTGCGGTGGGGTCGATACCCAAAGCGGTGAGGGCCACGATGACCTGGGCGCAGGACTCGCTGTTCACGGTGCCCCAGCTACCAAAGCCGCCGTCATTGCGCTGCAGGGCGGAAAGGACCTCCAGGGCCTTATCCACAGCGGCCTTCACGGTCTCGTTGGTCTTATAGTAGGGGGCCAGGGCCTGGATGGCCATAGCGGTCATGTCGGGGTCGGCGTTCTCGCCGCTCAGGTTCCAGCCGCCGTCGGGAAGCTGGGCGTCCAGGATCACCTGAATCAGCTTCTCCCGGGTCACATCACCCATGGTGGGGTAATTGTGGCTATCCAGGGCAATAAGGGTGAAAATGGGGCCGTTGATGCCCTGCTTCTGCACATAGGCCATGTTATCCAGGCCCTTCAGCAGATTGTGGCCGCCCACATTGGTGACATCCTTGCCGATGGCCGTCAGGGCCAGGATCACCCGGGCGTTGTCGGTAACTTTGGCCCGGTGCAGACGCTCATTGGCGTCAGCCTTGGCCTTCACATACTCCACCACATTGTCATAGTACCCGGCGGGCACGGTGCGGCCGCTGCGGGCCAGGCCGATGACCATCCACTCGCCGCCGGTGGAGCTCACCGTGGGGGTGCCCAGGGTGGCCATGAAGTCGCCGGTGGTCTTATAGATGGTGTCCAGATTTGCCATGAGGTCCGCGTGCTTGAGCCGGTTGAGCTTGATAATCGCGGCGTTCAGGGCGTCCACCTTGTCGGCATCCACCAGGGCCTTGTCCTCGTCGGAGAGGGCGTCGTAGGCGGACTTGGCGGCGGTGATGGCGGCCTCACTATCCAGGGTGACATTGGCGCCGATGGCGTCAATAAGGTCCTCCACGGTCTCGATGTCGCCCTTCAAAACGGTGATAGTCAGGTCGCTGATCTCCATCTGATAGAACTTCGCATAGACATCCAGCCAATCGTATCCGCCGCTTCTGTGGGTAACATCCAGATAGCCGCCATGAATTCTGTAGGTGCCCGCCGGGGTGGTCTTGGGCACGGTGAAAGTGATGCTCTTGAGCGCCACCTCGGGGCCGACGGGGGTAGTGCCCTCGCCCTCCCAGGAGTCGCCGCCCTTGGACCACTTGGAGAAAATGTACTCCGCACCGGGAATATTGGTGGAGTAGTTCAGCAGGCAGTACTGCAGCTTATAGTCCTGGGCCAGCTGCTCGATGGGCAGCGTGGGGATGGAGATGGTAAGCTTGTCCCCAGCCTTGACCTGCCCGCCGTTCTCGGCCACGGTCTCATACTTGGGCTCCAGTTTGAAGTTGGGGTTCTCCTCCACCTGCAGCGTAATATCTGCCAGCATACCGAAGCCATAGCGGGTGGAATCGGCGATGCCGCCGGTGTTGCCCTGATCGCCCTCGCTGTCGGGTTTAGAGCCGTAGCCCCGGCTATCGGAGCTGCCCTTGGTGAGGGTGATCGTGCCGGATTCCGTCAGATAGGCCGCAATGCGGGGCTGACGAGCTACCTGTTTTTCCGAACCATTTTCATCAATACGGTTAATATCGTGCCCGTTGTCTGTATTTACTACGCTCTGCAGAGGCATATCCGTATAGAACACCGTCGTGGTCGCAGGGTTATAAATACGGAGGATCTTGTGGATATTGGTAGGCCGCCCGATGATCCAGATACCCGCCGTATCGCCGGTGCGCAGGGCCTCGCCGGGGCGGGAGATGTTCTCCTGCACATAGCGGGTGACCTTGCCCTTGAGGGAGTAGACCTGCGTGACGGTCTGTCCCTGATAGTCGGCGGTGACCTCGATGCCGTTGTAGCCGTCCTTGAGGAGGATGGTCACATTGCCGCTTTCATCGGGGGTGTAGTCGGTCTTGACGGGGGTACCGTCGGTGTTGTACTGGAGATAATTATAGACGCTGACCTTGGCGTTGGTGCCGTTGACCTTGAAGGTAAAGGGCGCACCCTGGGTGTCGTAGTTGTAGGTCCAGTTGTCGTATTTGCTGGTGTTGCTCAGAGAGGTGAAGTTCGTCAGCTTCTTGTTCAGATCCTGGATAGCCGTCTCCTCGGGACTATTGACATGGACGGGGATCTCCGGAATCTGGCCGTAGAAATTGCCCGCCTTGTCCGTAAAGGTAACGGTAAAGGTGGTGGTGCCTGCCTTCTTGGGCACCAGATAGTACTTCATAGCCGGAGTAGTGCCAAAGCTGCTCAGGCCGCCGTCCTCATAGACGCCCTCCACTTCCTTGATCTCGAAGATACTGTCGTCCTTGATCTCGAACTTCAGAATACCGGGCAGCGTATAGGGCAGACCCCTTTCGGTTGAGTAAGCCGGATACAAAGAGGTTGGGCGATTCGTCCAGATCTCCCGGAACACGGCGGGATAATAGGTATCCTCATGCCCCAGGTCCAGATTATAGTGGTTGGCACCCATCATGAAGTCGTCGTAATATTCCGTGGGCTTGCCGATGGAGCTGCCGTCCAGAATGGACTGCTCGTTGACGGTGCGGTACGCAGCCTTGTAGGCCGTCATGACTGCGGCGTTTTCCGCAGAGTAAATGTACGAAAACTCCGCACGCTGTGCATCGGACATCTCCAGATACTTCACCTGTGCATCCTGCACGGCGTCGTAATACTGGGCATAGTTTTCTGCGGTCACTTTCCCGGCAAAGGTGTTCACCAGGCCGATCCATGCCTGAATGCCGTCCTCATGGCGCTTTTTCAGCTCCTCCACCCGGGCCACGGAATCCTGCAGCTTTTTCAACGTCTCCGCAGACAGCTGTGCCTTTTCCTCATCGGTAAATCTGTCATAGGCGCGCTGATAGCTCATGACGATCTTGTAGTTCTCGGAATACGTCAGATTATCGGTGCTCGGCAGAGCGCTGATAAAACCGGTCAGCTCCGCCGGAGTAGTCTTGACCACAACTACCGTAACAGTGGTGTGGATCTCGATTTTGTCATCCTTACTGTTGGTGCCAACGAATTCGATTACCGTTTTATCCTTTGCCAAGGGAACAGGTTTTCTGGCAAACGCCTGCATGACAGGTACAAGCATCTTCCGCTCGGCAATATGAACCTCACCGTCCACTAAAATCTTCGATTTTAATGTTCTCAGGCCCGAATTGCCCATTACGTTCATAAAATACGAAACACCGAAGTGGCCCACCGCAGGGGAAACATACACGGTATAATTCCAGCAGCCCTTGGCATAGCCGGTCTCGCCTGTGGGATTGCCGTTTTCATCTGTCTGGAACAGAGTACCCTCGGGATAGCCGTAGAATATATTTTCCTTGTCGAAATCGGGGGTACCACTGAAAATAAATTTCCCCCAATAGTAGTCGCCGGGCTTGGTGAGGGTCAGCTTGTAATTCTCCGTGCGGCCCTGGGCGGTGACGGCGATGTAGAAATAGGCCGAGCCGCTGCCGGTGAACTGATTCGCCGGGGTGGAAGCCACGCCGTTTTCAAAGTCCGCCAGGACCTTGCCGTCGCTGCTCTTGAGCTGGGCGGTGGCCCCTGCGGGCAGGTCGGAGAGCGTCACGGTGAAGCCGCCGTCGTTATACTGCTTGAGATGGGTATAGTTTGCCAGCTTGCCGGTGAAGGCGGCGGTTTCCTTGTCAAAGGTCAGGGCCACTTTGGTACCGGCGGAGCCGTCCTGATGGATGGAGGTGAGGGATACATTGTCGCCGGAGAGGAGGGTGCCCGCCGCCTGGAGGGCGATGGTGTAGGTCTCCGGGGCGGTATCGCCGTCATTGCCCACCTTCAGGGTGATCACGGTGCCCACCTGCACGGGGATGGCGTCCTTGCGGCCATACTCCGTGCCGCCCACATAGATGCGGACGCGATTCTGCTTGTTGCTGGCGGTGGGGGTGACGGTGAGGGCGGTGACGCCCTCGGGCAGAATCATGGTGTAGTCATGCACGTCGCTGGAGAATGCCGGGATCAGCTCACCTGCGCTGAGGGCGACGGCCTTGAGGCTCTTGTCGCTGGTGTCGAAGGAGCCGCCGATGTCCGCGCCCAGATTGCAGGTATGCTGTACGGCGATCTCGTCGCCGGATTTCAGCTTGCCGTTGGCCACGGTGTAGTTGGCGAAGCCCTCGCTGGTAAACCAGTCGTTGAGCGTGCCCATCCAACCGGAATCCTTCGACGCGTCCTTCTCCTTGATGCCGTTGATCTCGCTGATGTAGCCCGTGTCCGCGCCGGTCTGGGTATAGCCCTTGGCCGTCAGCGCGTCCACGATGCAGCTCATCATGGTAGAGTCAGCCTTGAGGGTGACCCACTCGTCCACCAGCGTCCCCTCCCAGGGTGCGCCGTCGGCCTTGGCCCAGGTGGTGTTTTCCACCGTCACATGGACCTGACCTGTGTGGTCGTCTGCCGCCAGCACGCTCACGGGAAGCAGTGACAGCGCCATGATAAGCGCCAGCAGCAGAGAAATGATTCTCTTTTTCATTTCTTTTTCCTTTCATTCTTTTTATTTATGTAAATGCCGAAGCAATCACACACTTTTTGTCATTGCGAATCAGTGACCGATGTCACTGGTGTGGCAATCCGTAATACCCTATATCTCACGCCCCCTGTTTCCCGTCCCCCGGGCCGCGTCCTCTACAGCACGGCCCGGGTCTCGAGAAAAAGAAAGGAACGACAAATAGCGCAAAAATTTTTCTGGAAAGCGGGACGGGAAAGGTCTGCCGTCCTCCCCCGCCCCGGCGGCTTGAAATGGCTATCATGCTTTCCATGGAAAGCATGAGGCACCATGGTGCCTGGCAGCAAAAAATCACCCAGCCGCCATAGGCAGCCGGGTGAAGCGTTCGCATAACAGCTTTGGCCCCGGTACTGGCAGTGGCCCGGGAGCAGCGCCTTGCGTATCTGGCTTAGCCGAATAAATCGGCATCACAGTGACCGTCTCGCGGGGCCTCTCACCCCATTCCGCCGCCGGGATAAACCCGGCTCACGCTGCCCCGTTATTCAGTTCGAGTGCATTATAGCACAGGATATGACATATTGCAATGGAGAAAACCTCCGTCATTCGCCCCGACTTGACATCTCCCGGTGCATATATATTGTTCTTAGGCGAAAGCCTAATCTCGCAGCCTTCCGGTGAGGTCCACACCCCGGTGTGGTCTCAGGCATTCATGGGCCCCGTAGGGCATTCTGACCCCCTGTACGAAGGCAGTCCCATGGAGGATGCGGCGCTTAGGAACCTCCGGCTTGAAAATCTGCGGAGAGCCATTGCGGGGCTGGATGTGCAGGGTCAAAACCTGCTCTCTCTCCGTTACGGCGAGGAGCTGACCATGGAGGAGATCGGCCAGATCTACGGCATCTCCAAAATGGCGGCATCAAAGCGACTGAAAAAGCTGTACCAAAAGTCAGAGGATTCTGTCTTATGATAGGGTCCTCTGACTTTTTTGGTTTACAAATCCGCTCTAAGTGTCCTATAAGGTGAGGGACTATCTCAGACACACATTTGCCACGCTGGCTTTACAAAACGGCGTGGACGTGAAAACCGTCAGCAGCATGCTGGGCCACTACGATGCGGGGTTCACTCTCCGCACCTACACCCACGCCACCCGTCAAAAGCAGGACGAAGCCGCACAGACCATGGGCAACTTCATGGCACAGGTGATGTGAGCTGATCAAACTGCACCACAATAACAAACTAGAGCTCCTGCCCATGGGGCAGGAGCTCTAGTTTACTCATTTCACCGCATCCAGAGTGTCATGGCTACCAACAGGACGCCTAGAAAACCGAAGCTGATGGCGGAGAACAGCACCATGAACCGCCCCGTCTGCCCCTTGACGTGCTTTGTGTATTCCCGGAAAGTGATCAGGCTGGCCAGTGACGCCACCAGCGTCCCCGCGCCGCCGATATTCACGCCCACCAGCAGTCCTCGATAGTCGTCGGTGAACCGGCTCAGCAGGATGGCTGCCGGTACGTTGCTGATGACCTGACTGGTCAGTGCCGCCACCGGCATGGCCCCGTGGGTGAGTAGCTTTCGGAACAGCTCACGCACCGGCTCAATCCGCGCCATGTTGCCCGAAAAGGTGAAAAACGCCGCAAACGTCACCAGCAGTCCCCAGTCCACGCCCAGCAGCGCACGGCGATCCAGCACCAGCAGAGCCATCACGATAACGGGCAGTCCCAGCCAGTAGGGGATTCCCCGCAGCACCATAGCCACCGCCACGCAGAACAGTACGCCGTATACCGCAGTACGACGCTTGTCCGGCAGTGTCTCCTGCTGGGGGACAGTCAGCCCTTCACGGGGCAGAAACAGACAGCACAGCAGGATCAGCGCCGTGGACAGCAGGAACGGCGGCAGCATAATGGACAGGAATTCCCCGTTAGGGATGTTGTAGTGGTTGAACAGATACAGGTTCTGGGGATTGCCGAAGGGCGTCAGCATACCGCCCAGGTTGGCGGCGCAGTTCTGCAGAATGAACGTCAGCGCCGTCCATTTCGTCTGGCCGGTGCGCTCCAGCACAAACCAGCTGAGGGGCAGGAACGTCAGCAGTGCCGTGTCGTTGGTCAGCAGCATGGAGCCCACCAGCGTGATACCTACCAGCGCCGTCACCGCGCCGCGGGTGGTGTGGAACACCTGCACCAGCCTCTGCGCCAGCAGAGGAAACAGTCCCACACGGCGCAGCGCACCCACCACCGCCAGCACGCACAGCAGGCAGGATAGCGTTTTCACATCGTAGTAGCCAAGATAGACCGCGTCAGGCGGCACGAACACCGCCGTCACCGCCGCGGCCAGCACCGCGATCACCGGCATAGCGTTGGCCTTACACCATCGTAACAGCTTCATAAATACCTCGCACAGCCTCGTAAGAGGCAGAAAGAATCAACGGCAGGTACTGTAGCATATCCTGCCGCAAAATACAAGAACGCGGCGAAACAAAGAAAAGGCGTTTCAGAATAACGGCTTTTCCGTCCGCTCATCTTTTGCCCTTTCCGAGCATTTCCCCGTGTGGGTCACGGTGTGGGTCAGGCGGTTGCCCCACATTTTGACCCACACTTCTTTCAACGTTTTACAACAAAAAAGCACCGAAAACCGAAGTTTTCGATGCTTTTTGGAGCTGCTGGGCGGATTCGAACCGCCGACCTCATCCTTACCAATGGCATTTTTGCCGTGGTGAGCCGTTGTGGAATGGCCTGAAAAGTAAAGAATTGCAAGGCTTTTCTGATTTCGGCTTTTGAAAAATTAGCTACTGTTTTGAGCCGTTTTGAATTGTTGGTAGCTAAAAAGTAGCTATGCGCTACTGCCTGAATAAGCCCGCTTATTGTCCTGCGGATTGTCCACGGACTGTCCGTGGACAGTCTGCGGACAGTCACAGAATGCAGCTATTTTCACTTACCGTTCAGTAAGATTTCCGTGATTTTTAACCGCGCATTCTCATTTGCGCAAGAATCCACACAAACACAACTCTGAATGCTATAATGCGCTTGCAGGCGTTCAGGGAGAGGAGGTTTTCATCATGAACATGACCGCACGTTTCAAGGCATACAGAGACCTGAACCGGGAAATTGACCTGCAAATTGAACGACTGGAGCAGATGGAGGCAAAGGCCGGTTCTCCATCCACTCCGAACCTGTCAGGGATGCCTAAAGGCTCCAGCTTCCAGCATGACAGAATGGCCGATACCGTCGCCAGAATTGCCGATCTGCGAAGTGAGATAGATTCCCTCATAGCGGAGCGGGACGCAGAGCAGAAAGCCCTTGAAGCCCTTATTCGGCGATTGCCGAACGCCGATAGGCGGCTTGTGCTGCGGCTGCGTTATCTCGATTCGGAGGAATGGGAAGATGTGCTTTTCATTGCATACGGAGGAAAGCCGGATTTCAATGAAAAATACGACAACTACAAGCAGCGGGTATTCCGCTACCACAAGCAAGCGTTGACAGAGCTGGAGGCAATTTCAGAAAACGAATAGGAGGATTTTTCACATGGACAAGACAGCAGTATTTCTCAGAATCAGAGCACTGACTCACGCCCTCGACATGATCTTTTCTAATGCGGATGATGGGCTGTCAGAGGATGCGAACACCATTTCCATGATGCTTGTGGAGCTGGTGGACGAATACGACCGAATGCGGACGGCAGAGGCAGAATAACGGAGAACGTCAGAAGAGCGGAGGCACAAGCCCCCGCTCTTCCTATTTCCAGCCCGTTACAGCCGACTGAACCGTTCTTTGATGCTCTGCCGCTATTCTTTCCCTGTCGGAGCTTCCGGCGCCTCCTGCGGCCTCTGAGAGGCTTTTCTGGCTACTCCTCCCAATCCGGAATAGAGGCGACCCACTCGTCGGCAAGCGTGTGAGCTGCTTCCTTATCGGCGATCAGGTATTCCAGCCGCTTCTCGTAAATCTTATACTGCGGATTTTCGCCCAATGTGTCGCGGATGAACTCCGCCGCTTTTAGATTGCCGTCAGCAGCCATTTGAACGGCCTTTGCAATAATCAGCATAAGGTTTGTGCAGTCACTTTCTGCAACGCCGTATTTCTGCAAAAGCGCCGCCTGTTCTGCACTGACAGGCAGCTGCAAAATGAGCTGTGCAGCGTCTTTCATGGTACGCTTGCGCCGCCGAACTTTGCCGCTTTCCCTGCCGCCCTTGCTGGCGATTTCTCTTTGTTCGTCCTTTGTTCGTTCATTCATCGGAATCAGATTCTTGCTCACGTTCTCACCTCCTCGTCTGTAATAGAAAACGCCCCCTGAACCGTGTGGCTACTACAGCTCAGGAGGCGGCGCCACAGTCCGAACGCCACGAACGCCTGTAGCACTATAAACTTGACGAAAAGCAGCGCCTACAACTGCCTGTCGCCCGGTTCATTCGGTGGTTGCGAACAGCTCGGAGATCATGTTTTCGACCGTCTCGGCCTGTTCGATGATGTTTCGCTCGGTTACAAGCTGCATATAGCCGTCAGTCGGCACGGAGAGCGTAGCACCGTGCAGGTATTCGGTCTCTGTCTGGGACAGCTTGCGGATAAAGAGCGTATCGGCCATTTCCTGAAGCTCTGCCAGAGCGTCGTGGAACTTCTCGTATTTGAAGAGCTGGCCGAAGGTGTGCGGGAAAGTCGTGTTGCCGTACTGGTCAGCGATCTGCCGGTCACTGGGCGCGATCTGCTTTTCCAGCACGGAGCGGAACCGCTGCATGATTTCCATATCGCCGGTGAAGTCCCGGAGAATCTGCGCGGCGGTCTCGTCGCTGATAGCTGCGCCCTCCAGCTGGATGAACTGCAAGGCGTTGCTGATTCTCACGGCGTAGTCAGCGGGCTTCTCGGATGTACTGAGCGCGGGAACAGCTTTGCCGCTCAGATGCTCAACAGCACCACGCGCTGAAGCATTCAGCACCTTTGCTTTCTCAGCAGCTGCGGCCAGCAGAGCGGCTTTGTTTTCCTCGTAGACCTCGCGGAGATGTTCCGGCGTGTAGGTGTTCGCCTGCACGTCCTCTTTGTACTTCTGATTCAGCGCCCGGGCACTGTCCGCAAGACTCTGCTGTGAGGCGTTATATTTGCTGATGAGCTGTGACAGCTGCTCCTTGATGTTGACCTCGACGGTTTCCTTGTTCATAACTGCTTTCATGGTTTACTCCTCCTGTATGTGATGATATTCTCGGCTGAACGCCGGTATTGATTTTTTCAGAGAGAAAGAAGCAAAGAGAGAATGTACACTCTTTTTCTTTCTCTGTATCTGTTTCTGCTTCTGTATCTGCTTCTCTAAGCACCCCCATACCGGGGCTATAGGGAGGGTATAGGGGGGCTATCCGTCTTCACGGTTCCAGCGGTTATTTGCCCCTCTGCGCCCTGATTCCACGCTCGCCTCGTAGTCGCTGAATGCCTCGTCGATATATGGACGCATAGCACAGAAAACGACATTTGAGAGCGGGTCAAGCTCTGGGATGGTCTTATGCTCGAAGTATGCGAAGGCTGCTTTCAGCCCTTTCCCGACGTTTTCATCGGGTACTGCGTCAATTGTTGCCTTGCTGCTCAGAAAGCACTTGAACCATGTTGCCCGCTGTTCACGCCTCTTCATCGCCTGTTTCCACCTCCTCCAGCTCTTGCAGCAGCCGCCGCGCCGAACCCAAAGTGTAGAACGTGCTGCGGCCTCGCCGCTCCTCCTGCCGGACATAGAGCCTCAGCTCGTCCAGCGTTTCGGGGAAGAAATACCCGTCAAGGCTATTGCAAACCACCACGCCAGCGCGTCGAATATCTTCAATGACCTTGCGGACGCTTCTTTCTCCGAACCCCGTTGCTCGGTGGAGGTCTCGGAGGTGTGCGCCCTGCTCCCGGCCTGTACCGATTGCGGAGAGAACAACCCGCTGCCGCTTGTTCTTATACAGCTGCGGATAGTGTTCCTTGTCGATCTGCTGATATGGCATGATTAAAACACTCCTTTCAGCTGGTGGAGCTGTTCAACGAATGCGTCAAAATTGATAAGCACCTTGTGTTCAAGGGCGATGCAGGGGACTTTCCCCTGCTTGACCAATTGACGCAGGGCATATTCTGAGATCAGCCCCGTTTTTGCCACCTGTCTCACAGTCATCATCTTAGGAACTCTTGCTTGCTCACTCATGTTCTTTACCTCCAACTAATTTTGTTGCTTTTTGTTCTTCCCTCTTGACATCCATATTGTACTGTTGTATTATGTTTTTTACCATGTGCTATTTATGTTTTTTGTACCATATTCTTAGGAGGCATATATGTTATGGCATATAATCCGAAAACTTTGGCTGAGCGACTAAAGCAAGCACGGAAAGAAGCTGGCTATAGCCTTGAAAAAGTCGCGGAGCTATGCAGTGTGCAGCAGTATCAAACAGTCTCTAAATGGGAAAACGGAAGAGCAATGCCCTCACTTGAAAAATTGCTTGTACTTTGCAATATTTACAGGTGCGAGCTTGGCTATCTTCTGGGGGAATATGACTGCAAGACCCGCACTACGACTGATATTCAGAGAAAAACCGGCTTGTCCGAAAGAACAATTAACATGCTTGCCCCACTTTGTGAAGGCAAGAGTATGCGAATGTTTTCGTCTGAACAAAAGAAGTGGCAAAAAGCAATCGATGCAATTTTCAAAATCGAACGCTACAACATCCTTGAATTGATCTACGATTATCTTTTCATGGATGATAAGCCAATAGAACTGAAGGACGGCGGAACACTTCCAGAAGCGTTGAAAGATGCAGGATATTTGTTGGAGGTCGCAACAGCGTTAAAAGAGCTGCGTAAAGGATTTGGCGGAGGTGTTGACAATGGCCAGCATTAAGAAAATCGAAGGAAAGAACGGCGTCAGCTACAAGATCACGGTTTCCTGCGGTTACGACGTCAAGGGCAAGAAGATCATCGAAACAGCCACGTTCAAGCCAGATGCAGGTCTGACACCAAAAAAGATGGAAAGAGCCGCGCAGGACTTTGCCCACGAATTTGAATCACGGGTAAAGAGCGGCGCGGCTATGGATGGGCGAAAAGTCACCCTGCAAGTATTTGCTGACAGGTGGATTGAAGAATATGCGAAGCCGAAGCTACAGCCGGGAACGGTCAAAAAGTATCGTGAAGAGCTGGACGACAAAATCTTGCCTGCAATCGGCCACTATAAGCTGTCGGAGATCAAGCCCCACACGGTAAACGCCTTTTTCCTCTCCCTGACGAAGGACGGCGCACGCAAGGACGGCAAGGCCGGAGGCTACAGCAAGGGCAGCATAACCAAAACGCGCAATGTGCTTTCCTCCATCCTGCGGACGGCTACGGAATGGGAGATCATCGACCGAAACCCCTGCGACAAGGTCAGAGTACAGGCAGAAAGCACCGCCGACAAGCTGAAATTCTTCACGCCGGAGCAGGCGGCGGCATTCCTCCAGTATATTGAGCAGCCTTATACCGTGCGCGTAGGAGGCCATACCAGAATTGACGATACCGGCACGCCTTACACAGTCGGCGATTATGAGATCACAAAGAATATGCAGGAGCAAATCAAGCTGCTGTTCAATCTGGCAATCTATACCGGTCTGCGAAAAGGGGAGCTGCTGGCGCTCAAGTGGTCAGACATTGATTTTCAGAACAACGTCGTTCAGGTTTCAAAAGCCGTAACCCTTGTAGACGGGAAACAGGTATGCAAGACGCCGAAAACAAAGTCTTCCTATCGCTCGGTATCTTTTCCGCGCTTCCTTGCAGCACGTCTCAAGGCGTTGCAGCTGGCAGAATTGCAGCAGCGCTTTCAATTCGGGCAGGACTGGCAAGGCGACGACTGGGTTTTCATTCAGGAGAACGGCAAAATGATGAGCTATTCCACGCCGTATGAATCTTTTCAGGATGCAATCCGGCGATACAACGACGGCAGAGTGCCGGAGCAGCAGCTCCCCCTGATTCCGTTTCATGGACTCAGACACACGTCAGCCACGTTGCTGATTGCTTCCCGGCAGGACGTGAAAACGGTATCAAGCAGACTCGGCCACGCGCAGACCTCCACCACGATGAACATATATGCTCATGCCTTGCAGGAGAGCGACCGGAAAGCAGCGGATGCGCTGGAAAATCTCCTCTCCAAAGAGGCATGAAAACAAAAAAATCCCGCTCCAGTAGCCAAATAGTAGCTAAATGGCTTTCCGGGACGGGAAGTAGATTCAAGACAAAAAGAAAAAAGCCTTGATTTTCAAGGCTTTTTCATGGAGCTGCTGGGCGGATTCGAACCGCCGACCTCATCCTTACCAAGGATGCGCTCTACCGACTGAGCTACAGCAG
>OLRX01000754.1_pt1 | contig 27516 bp, 24 predicted proteins | sample 1672991 | NCBI WGS metagenome assembly OLRX01 (sample SAMEA3136744, study PRJEB25190) | human gut metagenome | biome: human gut; feature: human-associated habitat; material: faeces | place: Austria | collected 2013
AGACGGGAGAAAAAATCCTCATATCCAAATTGTTTGACCAGATACCCCTGTCCTGCAAGGTCCCGCCAGAGGATGGAGGGCAGAGGCATTCCGTTAAAGGTATTGGTTTTGACCATAGTGTACAGCGCCATGTCCTCAAATACCAAGCGCTTTCCCGGACAAAGCGGCTGCTCGAAGGAATAGTCGCCGATGATGTCACCCGCCAGACAGGTTGGACCGCCCAGACGATAGGTGTATGGCTTTTCTCCGGCTTCTCCGCTGTTTAAAAGAGGCGGACGGTAGGGCATCTCCAGAACATCCGGCATATGGCAGGCGGCAGAGGTGTCCAAAATGGCAATCTCCATCCCATTGTGCATCGTTTCCAGAACGCTGCTCACCAGAAAACCGGCATGGTAAACGGTCGCTTCGCCGGGTTCCAGATAAATCTGCACATCATAGCGGTCGCGAAAATGCTCGATGACCGAAATCAGGCGCGGAATGTCGTAATCAGGGCGGGTGATATGATGACCGCCGCCGAAGTTGAGCCAGTGCAGCTGGTGCAGATATTTGCCGAAGCGTTCTTCAAAAGCTTTGGCAGTCGCTTCCAAGTCATCGGAGTTTTGCTCGCAGAGGGTGTGGAAGTGCAGTCCATCCAGCAAAGGCAGCAGAGATTCATCGAAGTTGGAAAGGGTAGTGCCCAATCGGGAGCCGGGTGCGCAAGGGTCATAGATGGCATGACCCTCCTGGGTGGAATGTTCGGGATTGATGCGCAGACCGACGGATTTTCCGGCAGCTTTTGCCCGTAAGGCGTAGCGGCGCAGCTGGGCAGGGGAGTTAAAGACCATATGGTCGGCAAATTGCAGAATCTGCTCAAATTCCTCTTCGCGGTAGGCAGGGGAGAAAACATGGGTTTCTCCGCCAAAGTGCTCATGTCCCAGTCTGGCTTCATACAGACCGCTTGCGGTACTGCCTGCCAGATATTCACGCATGATTGGGTAAACCGAATACATCGAAAACGCCTTTTGTGCCAGCAGGATGCGGCAGCCGGTGCGGTCGCTGACCTCTTTGAGGCGGGAAAGGTTGCGTCGCAGCCTTGCTTCATCCACCAGAAAGTAGGGTGTAGGGAAGCAGGCAAGATCAACGCGCTGCATTTAGTCTACCAGGACCGGATCGCGGTCTTCCTTCCATGGCAGTCCCCACTGGTTGAGTGCATCCATAAATGGGTCTGGATCAAACTCCTCCATGTTGTGTACACCCGGCTGGTTCCATTTACCGGTCATGACCATCATGGCGCCGATCATGGCAGGCACACCGGTGGTGTAGGCAACCGCCTGCGAGCCGACCTCCTTGTAGCATTCCTGATGGTCACAGATGTTGTACAGATAGTAGGTCTTGTCCTTGCCGTCTTTTTTGCCGCGGAAGATACATCCGATGTTGGTTTTGCCGACGGTGCGTGGTCCTAAGGAGGAAGGGTCCGGCAGAACCGCCTTTAAAAATTGCAGCGGGATGATTTCCTTTCCTTCATACAGAATCGGCTCAATGGAGGTCATGCCGACATTTTCCAGACATTTCAGATGGGTCAGATAACTTTGACCAAAGGTCATAAAGAATCGGATGCGCTTGATGCCGGGGATATTCAGTGCAAGGCTTTCGATTTCTTCGTGGTGCAGCAGGTACATATCCTTTTTGCCGACACCCTCAAAGGTGTACTCGCGTTTGATTTCCATTGGTTCGGTCTCGACCCAATGACCGTCTTCCCAGTAGGAGCCGTTGGCAGAAACTTCGCGGATGTTGATTTCCGGGTTAAAGTTGGTGGCAAAGGGATAGCCGTGGTCGCCGCCGTTGCAGTCCAGGATGTCGATGTAGTTGATTTCATCAAACTCGTGTTTTAAAGCGTAGGCAGAAAAGACGCTGGTGACACCCGGGTCAAAGCCGCTGCCGAGCAGGGCGGTGATGCCGGCTTTTTCAAATCGCTCGCGGTATGCCCACTGCCAGCTGTATTCAAATTTCGCGGTGTCCTCCGGTTCGTAGTTGGCGGTGTCGACATAGTGGGTTTTGGTGGCAAGGCAGGCATCCATGATGGTCAAATCCTGATAAGGCAAAGCCAGATTCAAAACGACATCCGGCTTCTCCTGCTCGATCAGAGCAACCAGTTCTTCGACCTTGTTTGCATCCACCTGTGCAGTGGTGATTTTGGTGGCGGTGGTGTTTTGCAGCTTTTCCTTGAGCGCATCGCATTTAGACTTGGTGCGGCTGGCAATACAGATTTCTTCAAATACCTCGCTGTTCTGGCAGCATTTGTGGATGGCGACAGAAGCAACGCCTCCGCAGCCGATAATCAAAACTTTTCCCATAATGGTAGACCTCCCTTGGAAGATAAATTTTATTTTTGAAATGCAAGCAGCATCTCGCGGACGATTTTACAGGCAACGATGGTGGAAACACCGCTGGGGTCGTAGTGCGGGCTTAATTCATTGACATCGCATCCAACGACCCGCAGTTTGGAGCAAACCAGGGTAGCAGCCTGGCGCAGCTGTTCAAAGCTGACACCGCCCGGCTCCGGTGTGCCGGTTCCGGGAAAGACCGAAGGGTCCAGGACGTCCAAATCTAAGGTGAAGTAGACCGGCTTGTCCTGAAGCTGGTCGATGACCTCTTCGAGGGTGGCAAAGTCAAAGCGATTGGTTTTCACATGGGTACGTCCCCACTGAAATTCTTCCCGGTCGCCCGAGCGGATTCCAAACTGGAAGATTCGACCGTTGCCAACCAGTTCCCAGCAGCGTCGAAGGACACAGGCATGGGAGAGGGAAACACCGAGGTAATCCTCCCGCAAATCAGCGTGTGCATCAAAATGGATGACGTGTACATCGGGGAATTTTTCTGCCACGGCACGAAAGGCACCCAGTGTTACCAGATGCTCGCCGCCCAGCATGAACGGGCGTTTGTGTGAGGCAAGAATCAGGCGGGTTTGTTCGGTGATGGCATCCAATGCGGCGCGGCTGTCGCCAAAGCACAGCTCGAGGTCGCCGACATCAACGACATCCCCGTCGAGCAGGTCACGGTCCTGATAAGGACTGTAGCTTTCAATGCCGTAGGATTCGCGGCGGATGGCAGAGCTGCCAAAACGGGTTCCCGGGCGGTAGGAGGTGGTGGAATCAAAGGGTGCGCCGAACAGCACAGTGGAAGCAAAATGCCAGCCGGTGTCGCAGCCCATGAATACTTCAACATTTTTATTCAACATCTTTCAAAAGCTCCTCAACATAAGCGGGCAGATAAAATGCGCCCTTGTGCAGTGTGGTGGTGTAGTATTTGCAGCCCAATCCCCGCAGATTCCAGCGGGCTTCGGCAAGGTCTTTAAGCGGATGGTACTTTTTGGAGGCAAAGCCAAACAGCCAGTGACCGGAGGGATAGGTGGGGATGTGTGCCTGAAAGACCCGACTGATGGGGAAGGATTCGACAATGCGTTTGTGCGCACGCTGGCAGGCGGTGGCATCCTCGTCGTAAAAGGGACTTTCATGCTGGTTGACCATGATGCCGTCCTCCTTGAGCGCTTTGTAGCAGCTGCCGTAAAACTCCCGGGTGAACAACCCTTCTCCGGGACCGAAGGGGTCGGTGGAATCGACGATAATCAGGTCATATTCATTTTCAAAGCGGCGGATAAACTTCAATCCATCCTCGTAATAGATGTGGACCCTGGGGTCATCAAAGCGGCAGGCGGTCTGCGGCAGGTACTTTTTGCAGACCTCCACTACCAGCTGGTCGATTTCTACAAGGTCGATCTGCTCGATTTCCGGGTAGCGGGTCAGTTCGCGGATGACGCCGCCGTCACCGGCTCCAATGACCAGCACCTTTTTGACACAGGGGTGAACTGCCATCGGGACATGGGTAATCATCTCATGATAGATGAATTCGTCCTTTTCGGTCAGCATCATGTAACCGTCCAGTGTCAGAAAACGTCCGAACTCGGGGGAATCAAAGATGTCGATGCGCTGAAACTCGCTCCTGCCGCTGTACAGCTGGCGGTCCACCCGAATGGACAGTTTAACGTTTGGGGTCTGTAATTCAGAAAACCAATATTCCATCTTCCTAAACTCCTTTGAGCACATTCAGCCGCTCGATCTGTGCATCCTCGGGACCGGTCATAGAGCAGCCTTTTTCTTTTGCGTATTCGATATAGTCCAGAATCGGTCCGGTGATGCGCTCGCCGGGAGCCAAAATGGGGATACCGGGTGGGTAACACATCACAAATTCGCTGCAAATGCGCCCTTGTGTCTGCCGCAGCGGCAGCGATTCCTTTTCGGCATAAAAAGCATCCTGCGGGGAAACGGCTACCTCGGGTTCGATGTATTCCTGCTTCATCAGGTTGGCTTTGTCCGGCTTGCCAAATCGCCGGCGCACCTCAGCCATAGCGCTGACCAGCCGCTCGATGTCCCGCTGACGGTCGCCGATGGAAAGATAAGCAAGCAGATTGCCCAAATCCCCAAACTCGATTTGGATGTCGTATTCGTCCCGCAGCAGGTCATAGACCTCGATGCCGGCAAGACCGATGTCCAGCGTGTTGACCGCCAGTTTAGTGACATCAAAGTCGTAGATGCTGTCCCCGTTGATCAGCTCCCGCGAGTAGGCGTAGTAGCCACCGATGGAGTTGATTTCTTTGCGGGCATATTCCGCCAGCTTGACTACCTCGGAAAAGGCTTGGGTCCCGCGAAGCGCCAGGTTGCGCCGGGAGATGTCCAGGCTGGACAGCAGCAGGTAGGAGGCGCTGGTGGTTTGCGTTAAGTTGATGATCTGCCGGACATATCCTTCGTGCATGGCAGGACCGGTCAGCAGCACCGAGCTTTGGGTCAGGCTGCCGCCGGATTTGTGCATCGAGACCGCAGCCATGTCCGCTCCGGCAGCCATGGCGCTGACCGGCAGATTTTCACCGAAGTACAGGTGGGTGCCGTGCGCCTCGTCCACCAGACACTTCATCCCATGGCGGTGCGCAAGCGCAACAATGCTCCGCAGGTCGGAGCAGATGCCGTAGTAGGTGGGGTTGTTGACCAACACCGCTTTGGCATCGGGATTTTGCTCGATGGCTTTTTCTACTTCGGTCAGCTTCATTCCAAGCGGGATGCCCAGCCGTTCATCGCATTCGGGGTTAACATATACCGGAACGGCGCCGCACAATACCATGGCGCCCATCACGCTGCGGTGGACGTTGCGGGGCAGGATGATTTTTTCTCCGCGCTTGGCAACAGAAAGCACCATCGCCTGTACGGCGGAGGTAGTGCCGCCCACCATCAAAAAGGCGTGAGCTGCACCAAAGGCGTCGGCAGTCAGCTGCTCGGCTTCCCGAATGACCGAAACCGGATGGCACAGATTGTCCAGCGGCTTCATCGAGTTGACATCGATGCCGACACAGCGTTCGCCCAGCAGTTCGACCAACTCCGGGTTGCCGCGTCCTCTTTTGTGCCCGGGAACATCGAAGGGAACGACCCGCATCTTCTTGAAGTTTTGCAGAGCCTCATAGATGGGCGCTCGACTTTGTTCGAGCTTGTACATGATAAAAACCTCCTTTGTGGGGAATCTCGCTTGCAGGCAATCTTCCGTTGCAAAAATGTTAGTAGATATTGCGCCCGCTGAAGATTTCAATCATCTCTCGACGCAGGTTATTCATAATTTCCAGCCGGTTCTGTGGGGGCAGCTCATAGACATCGGTTTTGAACAGGTAGTTTTGCAGGTCGATTTCCTTGAGCATCATCTTGGTGTGAAAAAGGTTGGCATCATAGACGTTGATGTCCACCGCATCATACCGGCGCAGGGTGGCAGGGTCGATGTAATCCTGGATGGAGGTGACCGGGTGGTCTAAAAACAGCTTTTGACCGTTGATGTCGCGGGTGAAGCCGCGCACACGGTAGTCCATGGTGATAATATCGGAATCGAAGGAGCTGATGAGGTAATCCAAGGTGGAAAGCGGGGTGATGGCGCCGCAGGTGGCAACGTCGATGTCCACCCGAAAGGTGGCAAGGCAGGTTTCGGGGTGGTATTCCGGGTAGGTGTGTACCGTTACATGGCTCTTGTCCAGATGCGCCAGCTGGGTCTGACCTACGGGAATCATAGAACCTTCGGCAATCAGAATGGTGACCGAAGCGCCCTGCGGGTCATAATCCTGCCGCGCAATGTTGAGCACCTTTGCGCCGATCATGTCGGTCAGGGTGGTCAAAATATTGGTCAAACGCTCCGAATTGTACTGTTCGTCGATGTAAGAGATGTAGTCCCGCTGTTCTCTCGGCGTTTTGGCATAGCAGACGTCATAGATGTTAAAGCTCAACGCTTTGGTTAGATTGTTAAAGCCATACAGCTTTAATTTTTCTCCCATCTCCTCAGCTCCTTTTAACGGGCAGACAAGCCCTTGAGATTTTATGGCATAAAAAAAGCAAGCAGATACGCAGAAGCGTTTCTACTTGCTTGAAAATCCCGATTTTTCCCCCTGTTTTCCGTGCACAAAAGGCAGGCAACCCAAGAGAACAGGAGATATTAACCGGACATTTGACCGGAAAATATCCCCCCGATGTTCTTATAAAACACCGGAAGAAGGATTACAAAAGATCAGAGTCTATATAGCAAATACTTACTTTTACTACTCTTATTGACCGTTTCACAAGTTGATGTACGAATCTACGCACTGGTTATAAAGTAACCAACTTATAAAATTTGAGCTTTTAACTCAATCAATAATGGTGACCTGTGTCACCGCTCGGCAGTTGACCCGGCTGTCCGTATGGCCTTAACCCGCACTGGGGTGGTCAAGAAATATTTGCATGGAACCTCTGATAAACTTTGTATCCCATACCTCCTAAATATAGCGGATTTTATTTTAATTGTCAATATTTTTTGGAAATTTTTTTAACAGGAGAAAAACTTAAAGCAGATATGCCATCTTTTCCTCTGTCCAGCCAACCAGTGTTTTGGCAAGGTCATGGGCGTACTGTTTTGCCTTTGGCAGGCTGTGGTCAAGATAGTTTCCGCACTCGATGCGGCTGGAGCCGGGGATTTCCCCTTCAAAGTTTTCGATGAAGGCGCAGGTTTCCTGCACCAGCTCGATGGCGCGGGTTTTGGAGATTTTGTCCCGTGTGATGAAGTAAAATCCGGTGCGGCAGCCCATCGGACCGACATAGAGGATGTTGTCCGAGTCGGCGGTATTGCGCACATAGGTGGCAAACAGATGCTCGAAGGTGTGGATGCCGTCGTTTTCCAGATAGACACCGGCATTCGGTGTTACCATGCGCACGTCGTAGGTAACAGCGTCGCCGTCGATGCGGGAAAGGTACATTCCGGGCGTCAGCTTGTCGTGGTTGACGCAAAAGCTCTCGATGCGTTTCATTTGCTCTCCCCCTTAGCGTGCACTGCTCAGCATCTGCATGACGATACCGGCAGAGTGGCGGGCAGCGGTTTCTTCAAAGTTGGTGGCAGATTCGGCTGCTTCCTCGTCCGCATTGTCGCTCATGGTGCGGATGATGATAAACGGGATGTCGTTGACACAACAGGTGTGACCGATGGCAGCGCCTTCCATCTCGACGCACATCGGGTGATGCTCCTCCACGATTTTGTTTTTCACCTCGGCAGATTCGATAAACTGGTCGCCGGTGGCAATCTTGCCGACAAAGCAGCAGGAGGAGCCGTGGTCGATCTGCTGGAAGGCTTCGACTGCCGACTCTACCATCAGTTCGCTGGCGTGGATGCCGTCGATGTAGTCGCGCAGGAAGCGGGCGTTGAAGTCATGGTAGCACAGCTCGCGGGAGATGACAACATCCAGAACCTTCAAATCGTGATGGACAGCGCCTGCGATGCCGGTATTGATGATGCGCTCCACCTCAAAGCGGTCAATCATCATCTGGGTGGTGATGGCAGCGTTGACCTTGCCGATGCCGCAGCAGCAGACAACAGCCTCCTGTCCGCAGAGGATGCCTTCCCAGAAGAGCAGACGTCCGACCTTGACTTCGTTAAGGTCCTCCATCTGCTGCTTGAGTACTTCTACTTCAGACGGCATGGCGCCGATGATTCCCCATTTCATATTCTATCTTCCTTTCAGCTTGTAAATGTTTGGTCCTTGGGATGGGAACTTGCACCTATTATAGCACAGCGGCAGGCAAAAGAAAATTGTGCCGACAGCTTTTACAGAAAAAAGGCAGGACCAAAAGGTCCTGCCCTACAAAGGTTTTTTACTTGGTGTAGTTGTCAAAGTAGCCCTGAACCAGGATGATCGGGGTGCCTTTGTCGCCGGAACCGGAGGTCAGGTCAGCCAGCGAGCCAATCAGGTCGGTCAGGCGGCGTGGGGTGGTACCCTGGGATACCATCTGACCCTTCAGGTCCTCGTCCTTGTGTCGGATGTAGTCGGAGATTGCTTCTTTGAGGGCATCGCCGCTCAGGTCAGCAAAGTTGTTGTCTGCCAGATATTTGAGCTTGACCTCGTTTGGAGTGCCCTCCAGACCAGGAGTGTATGCAGGGGAAACAACCGGGTCTGCCAGCTCCCAGATTTTGCCGACCGGGTCTTTGAAGGCGCCGTCGCCATAGACCATGACCTCGATGTTTTTGCCGGTCTGCTCTTTGAACATAGCAGCAACGTTTGCGACAAACTGGTCGCAGTCCTTCGGGAACAGCTTGACGGTTTCCTCAGTTGCCTTGTTAGACCATAGGTCGGGTTGCAGCCGCTGCCGTTGACCGGTGCGGTCAGGATGTCGTCCAGACCCAGTACGACCGAAGCACCTGCTTTTTTCAGGATGCGTTTGGTGCGGTTTCTGGAATGGATGTCGCAGGTCAGCACCTTGTCGGTGTAGTCGAGGATGGTTTTTGGATTGTTGGAAAGAACAATCTCTACCTCAGCGCCGCTTTCACGGATCAGCTCGGAGTAAAATTCAACATAGTCTACACCGGTGAATGGGTGCAGCACCCTGCCGAACAGCTCGCGGTATTTTGCTTCGGTCAGCACGTCGCTCCATGGGTTGACGCCCTTTTCGTCGAGCAGCTCCTCATCGATAAGGTGGTTGCCGACCTCATCAGCCGGGAAGCTGAGCATCAGAACGACCTTTTTTGCGCCGCGGGCAATGCCCTTGAGGCAGACAGAAAAGCGGTTGCGGCTCAGGATAGGGAAGATGACACCGATGGTTTCTCCGCCAAGCTTGTTTTTGACATCGGCAGCGATGTCATTGATGTGCGCATAGTTTCCCTGTGCGCGTGCAACGACCGCCTCGGTTACAGCGACAACATCTCTGTCGTGGAAGGAAAAACCTTCGCTTTTGCCTGCTGCCAGGACAGAATCGACGACGATTTTTGCAAGGTCGTCACCTTCGCGGATGATGGGCGCACGAACGCCGCGGGATACGGTACCTACCAGTCTTTCCATAATCAAAATCCCCTTTTCTTTTGGATCAATAAGGTTGCAGTTGGGCTTGTTTTGCCCAGATACTTTTATTATAATAGAAATATAAGGATAAGTAAAATAAATATATAGAATATTAAAGATAAGTGTAACTTATAGTTTGTGGAAAGGGGGAAAGGGATGCTCACCAAGCTGGAAAATTATAGGGTCTTTTGTAAGGTGGCGCAGCACAAAAGCTTTTCCGGTGCAGCGCAGGAGCTGTTTTTGTCGCAGCCGGCGGTCAGCCAGTCGGTCCGTCAGCTGGAGGAGCAGCTGGGGATGCAGCTGTTTGTGCGCAGTTCCAAAAAGGTGGAGCTGACCCCGCAGGGCAGCATCCTGTACGAGTACGCCAGCTCGGCGCTGGGCTTGCTGGAATCGGCAGAGCAGCAGCTGAGCGGCTTGCAGACGCTGGGAGCCGGACAGCTGCGGCTGGGCGCAGGGGACATCACCGCCCGTCATCTGCTGCTGCCTGCGCTGGAGCGTTTTCATCAGCTTTATCCAAAGGTGCATCTGAGCATCTTTAACCGCACCAGTGCCAGCAGCCTGGAGCTGCTGCACGCTGGCAGAATCGATGCGGCGTTTGTCAACCTGCCCATCGAGGATGATCGCATCACCGTCCACTGGGAAAGCCCGGTGCAGGACATCTTTGTGGCAGGACAGAAATTTGCCGAACTGAAGGACAAGCCGTTGACCGCACGGCAGCTGGCAAGACTGCCGCTGATTATGCTGGAGCATAAGGCAAACAGTCGGGTGTATGTCCAGCGTTTTTTTCTGCGGCAGGGGGTGGAGCTACAGCCGGAAATCGAACTGGCTTCCTATGAGCTGATGGGAGAGCTGGCGCGCATCAATTTGGGTGTGTCTTGCATGGTGCGGCAGTTTTGCAGGCAAGAGCTGCAAAGCGGCAAGCTGTTCGAGCTTAGCCTGACCGAGCCGGTCCCGCCACGAAGCATCGGGATGGTCAGTCTGAAAGGGGTCAGCCTGCCGCCGTCGGTTTCCCGTTTTGTGGAGCTGATGAACGAAACCACCCGAAACAAGGGAGAGGAAAAGGAGGAATAACCATGGAACGACTGACAACCGGACGTCTGCTGCTGCGCGCCTTTGAACCGGAGGATTTGCAAAGCCTGTATGCCTATTGTAGCGAGCCGGACACCGGCATCCATGCGGACAAAAAGCCGCACGAGAGCATCGAAGAAAGCAGACAGCTGCTAAACCAGCTGATGCAAGAGGATTTGACCTGGGCAATCTGCGATAAGGTCAGCGGAAAAAATATCGGAGCGGTGTGGCTGCGGGAGGACCACCGCCGCAGGAGGGATAAAAGCCGCTGCCGGGTACTGGGCTACCTGCTCGACAAAGGGTGGTGGGGACAAGGACTGATGACCGAAGCGGTCAGCTGTGTGGTGGACTACGCCTTTAAGGATTTGCAGCTGGAGCTGATTTCCACCTACCGCTTTTCTTATAACCATCGCAGTGGCAGGGTGATGGACAAGACCGGCTTTGTGTACGAAGGGACCTTGCGGCAGGCGACCGAACGGTTTGACGGTGCGCTGCTGGATGTGAGCTGCTTTTCACAGACCCGGCAGGAATGGCAGGACAGACAAAGAAAACAGGAGGACAGAAAGATGCGTTGGAAACGGTTGTTATTTGATTTGGACGGAACCATTACCGACCCGAAGGTGGGCATCACCAAAAGCGTGCAGTATGCGCTGGAAGCCTTTGGAATCATCGAGTCGGATGCCGACCGGCTGACGCCCTTCATCGGACCGCCGCTGCAGGAGAGCTTTGAGCAGTTTTATCAGATGAGTAAAGAGCAGGCAAAGCAGGCGGTGGAAAAATATCGGGAGCGTTTTTCGACGGTGGGATTGTACGAAAACGAAATCTACCCGGGAATGGCGCAGCTTTTGTCGGAGCTGTGTGCGCAAGGATGTACGCTGGCGGTGGCATCCAGCAAGCCGACCGTCTTTGTCAAAAAGATTTTGGAACATTTTCAAATCGAGCCGTATTTTTCGGTGGTGGTCGGCAGCGAGCTGGACGGCAGACGGGTGCAGAAGGAGGAGGTCGTCGCCGAGGCGCTGCGGCAGCTGAACCTGCTGGGAGATGCAGGGGAGACTGCGATGATTGGCGACCGCCGGTTTGACATAGAGGGCGCACAGGCACATCGGCTGACCGGCATCGGGGTTGCCTACGGCTATGCTTTGCCGGGCGAGCTGGAAGAAGCCGGAGCCGATTTTGTGGTGCAGGATGTTGCCGAACTGCAAAAGCTGCTGCTTGGAAAAGAATAAGGCAAACAAAAAAAGAGAGCCTGGATAGGCTCTCTTTTTGTTTTAAAATAAATTTATTTTGCAAAGGAAAGCAGGCAGTCGCGCAGTGCAGCTTCCTCGCAGACCGGCAGTCTGCCGCAGCACAGCTCCTGATTGCCGCCGCCCTTTCCGCCGAGCGCCTTGTTCATCGTCTGGCACAGCGCGCGCAGGTCGCAGCCGGCATCTGCCGAGCGGCACAGAGCATAGGAGAGCACCTCGCCCTGGCGGGTGAACAGTGCGCCGACCACCTGGCTGTGCTGGCTCAGCTGTGCAGCAAAGCTTTTCAGCTCATCGGCAGAAAGGCTGTCGTCCCACACAAAAACCAGACGGTCGCTGCCAAACGGCTGGGCATTTGCCACCAGCTCCTTTGCCAGCAGGGTGAACAGCTGTTTATTTTTGGCGGCCAGCTCCTGCTTTTTGGCAGCCAGCTCCGCTTTTAATTTTTCTACGTTGGAAAAAGCCTCCTGCGGTTTGCAGGACAGACCGATGCAGATTTGTTTGAGGCTCTGGCATCGGTCGGCGCAGTCCTTCAAAGCAGCTGCACCGCACAGGAAGGTCAGGCGGGTGCCGCCCTTGTAGCGCTGGGAGTCGATAATTTTGAGCAGTCCGATCTCACCGGTGTGGGCAACGTGGGTGCCGCAGCAGCCGCAGAGGTCACAATCCTGTATTTCCACCAGGCGCAGATGGTCCACCTCCGGCTTTTTGCGCAGCGGCAGCGCAGCAAGCTCCTCGGGAGAAGGATAGCTGACAAAGACCGGATGATTCTGGCAGATGAGCGCATTGACCTTTTCCTCCAGCATCCGCACCTGCTCGGCAGAAATTTCGCCGTCCAGGTCGATGGTGTTGCTCTCATGTCCCATGTGGAAGCCGACGTTGTGCAGTCCCAGTTCCTTTAAAATCAGACCGGACAGGATGTGCTCGCCGCTGTGGATCTGCATATTGGCAAAGCGGCGCTCAAAGTCAAGGACGCCCTCCACCGTGCTGCCAACCGGGAGCGGCTGGTCGCACAGATGCAGAATCGCTTCTTCCTGCTCATAGGTGTACAGCACCTGCGCGCTCTGGTCGCCTGCTTGCAGGCAGCCGGTGTCCGCAGGCTGCCCGCCGCCCTCCGGGAAAAAGCAGGTGCGGTCTAATTTTACAGCAAATCCCTGCATCCCGTTTTTGGAGGCAGGCTCGCAGGAGAGGACCGAGGCGGAAAAACGGGTGCAGTAGCTGTCGAGGTCAAATAATTTTTCAGTCATGGTGTACTCCTTACAGGCGAATTAAAGGGAAGCAGGCAAAAAGCCAATCTTTTTGTAGACCTTGTCGAGGGTGCGCTGGGAGATGGTGCGCGCCTTCTGTGCGCCATCGCGGTAGCAGCTTTCCAGATAAGCCTTGTCAGCCATCAGGCGGTCATATTCCTCACGGATTGGGCGCAGCTCCTCAGCGACCGTTTCACCGACAGCAGTTTTGAAGTCGCCGTAGCCTTTGCCTTCAAATTCTCGCTGGATCTCCTCATAGCTCTTTTTGGTGATGGCGCTGTAAATGGACATCAGGTTGTTGATGCCGTCCTTGCCCTCGCGGTAAACGACTTCCATCTCGGAGTCGGTGACAGCGCTCTTAAACTTTTTGATGATGCTGTCCTTGGAGTCGAGCAGGAAGACGGTGGCTTTGACGTTTTCGTCCGATTTGGACATCTTCTTGGTCGGGTCTGCCAGTGACATGATCTTGGCGCTTGTCTTTGGAATGTAAGCATCCGGGATACGGAAGGTGTTGCCGTAAAGACCGTTAAAGCGGACAGCGATGTCGCGGCTCAGCTCCAGGTGCTGCTTCTGGTCCAGACCAACCGGAACCAGGTCGGTCTGATACAGCAGGATGTCGGCAGCCATCAGGGAAGGATAGGTGAACAGACCGGCGTTGATGTTGTCGGCGTGTTTAGCGGATTTGTCCTTAAACTGGGTCATACGGGACAGCTCGCCGAACTGGGTGTAGCAGTTGAGCACCCATGCCAGCTCTGCGTGGGTGCTGACATGGCTCTGAATGAAGGCGATGCTCTTATTCGGGTCGATGCCGCAGGCAAGCATCAGCGCGTAGGCGGACAGGGTGTTGCTTTTCAGCTCCTTCGGGTCCTGGCGCACGGTGATGGCGTGCTGGTTGACGATGCAGTATGCGCAGTTATATTCGTCCTGAAGCAAACCCCAGTTTTTAACAGCGCCCAGATAGTTGCCCAGGGTGAAAGCACCGCTGGTCGGCTGGATGCCGGAGAAGATGACCTTTTTGCGTTCCGGTTTGTTTTCGGAGATGTTCATGTTGTTTTCCATAACAGTTCCTTCTTTCTTTTCTCATTTATTTGGATGGATGAATGTACAAAACAGGATGCAGGTTTGGATGCAGGGTATGAAAAAAAGCCCTTGTCCTGTGCTTTTCGGCAGAAAAAGACCGAAAAACAGGGACAAGAGCTTTGTTACTCCTGCGGTGCCACCCAGATTGACCCTGCAAAGGCAGAGCCCACTCAATCGAAATGGTGCTGCCGGATAACGGCGCAGCCTGCCGTCGACGCCTACTGGAAATTCGTTCGGGTCGCCCTCGTAAGCCCATTCAAAACAGCCGCTGCCGCCGCGCTTTCACCTTGCCGCGGCTCTCTGGGGACAGGTATGCCATCTTTACTTCTCTTACTCATCGGTTTACCGGTCGGCAGCAAACCGACCTTTTGTTTGAACCTATGATACTCCAAAGCCCGCAAAATGTCAACACCGTTTGCGTCTTTGCCTTTTCGATAGGAGAATCAACGGCGCTGTGCCTCAAGTTCTCTTTTTAAATCCTGCACAAACTGTGCCTGCTGCTTTTTGAGGTACGGCTTTAGAAACGGTTTCATCAGAGGGTTTTTGGCGGTCACACATTCGGTGAATTCCATTTGGGTCCGTGTGCCCTGTGCGGTAAAAAGACCGGTCCAGTGCCCACGGATGCGGCTATTTTCCAAATCAAACTCCCAGCGACGGTATGGTTCGGTTTTTGTGACGGTGAAATGGGTGGCAAATCCGTCCTTTGTATACTCGATAAATCGTCCGTCGTGGATGACCTGTGTTTTGCTCAAATCGCTGCGCCAGCGGCTGTACCGTTTTACACAAAGCACCGTTTCCCAGACGGATTGAATGTCGCTGTTGAGGATTTTTTTGATGGTGGCAGTTGCCATACATTACACGTCCTTTCTAAAGATAAAGGCAGATGGGACATTGTTCCTTTTTTTATCCTTGCTGATTGGCAGCCAATGGGTGCAGGGTGGAAAAAGAAAACAAAAACTGGCAGAACGCCGGTCGGAAAGCAGGGAAATAGAAAAGGCTGTCCACACCGGTCGCAAACATCCAGCATTCGATGGATTTGTGGTTGCACAAACGACAATCTATGCCTATGCGGCGTGCTATGCTTTTATACATCGAAAGCAAAATTTTACAAATAGCACATAAGGAGGCTGCACTATGAAAAGCAGGACAGATTTTGTAAGCATCGGATGGATGGATCAGCTCAGACAGGCAATGTACAACCAAATCAAGGCAATGGGCGCGCTGCTGTGGGTCCTGCTGGGATTTACAGTCGGGCTGGGCAATATGATGATGGAGATTTCCCCCTTTGGCGCAGCCTTGTGTGCGGCAGCACCCTTTCGTTATCTGCCTGCGGCGGCGCTGGGCAGTGCGGCGGGCAGCCTGTTGCTGAGCAATCTTGCCGAGCTGGGCGGAGCGCACACCCTGACCATCAAGTACACAGCGGCAATTTTGCTGATTACCCTGGTGCGCCGCACGGCAGCACACAGCGAATCGACCATGCAGCGGACAACAGCGGCGCCGTTGCTGGCATTTTTTGGACTGCTGCTGCCTTCGGTGGCATCGCTGCTGGCACAGTCCTTTTCCGGGTACAAACTGGTGATGGCTTTGGCGGAGGCTACAATGGCAGCCGCCTGTGCCTATTTTCTGGCGCGGGGACTCAAGGCGTTTTCGCTGGGACAGGGTCTGTTCACCCTGACAAGGGCAGATTTTATCAGCGTAGTGCTGACAGCCTCGATGCTGATTGTATCTTTGAGCAACGTCACCTTCGGCGGCATCTCTCTGGGCAGACTGCTGGCTGCACTGGCGGTGCTGCTGTGCGCGCTGGCAGGCGGCGAGCGCTGGGGAGCCATTTCCGGCATCGTCTGCGGAACAGCGGTCGGTGTCGCACTTTTTCCAAAGATGCAACTGATTGGAATTTATGCGCTGGCAGGACTGGCGGCAGGGGGATTTTCCAACCTGGGAAGATTTGGCTGTGCGGGAGCTTTTGTGCTCACCTTTGGGGGGATGAGCCTTCTTTCTGGTCCGCCGCCGGTGATGCCGCTGGTGTATGAAGGGTGTATCAGTGCGGTGACGTTGCTGTTGCTGCCACAGAGCGTTTTGTGTGCGCTGCGGGCAAAGCTGTTCCGCCAGCCGATGGACAGCGCGGGGAAAAGCGTGCGCCAGCTGATGCTGGAGCGGTTGGGAGAGGCAAGCGGTGCGCTGCGGGAGATTGCGCGCACCACTCAGGCGGTCTCTCACCAGCTGGACAAGGTCAAAGCCGGCAGTCTGGAGCAGGTGTATGATGAGGCGGTGGATAATATCTGCCTGCGCTGTGGGCTGAAGACCCGCTGCTGGCAGCAGGAGTACACCGACACGCTCGATGTCTTTCATCACTTAACGCCGCTGCTGCGGCAGAACGGCAGCATCTGCGAGGAGGATTTTGGCTATCCGCTCTCGGCGCGGTGTGGCAAACGGGCGCAGCTGGCACAGCAGATCAACCTGGGTTATCAGGAGTTTACCGCGAAGGAGGGGATGAGCCGCAAGGTGGCGCGGGTGCGCTCGGTGGTGACCGACCAGTTTGAGGGTCTGGGCGAGCTGCTGGAAGGGTTGTCGCAGGAGCTGTGCGGCATCTCTGGATATGAGGAGCGGATGATGGCGCAGGTGCGGGAATATCTGGAGCACGAACGCTGCCAGCTGCGGCGGGTGGATTGCTACCGCGACCGGCAGGGCAGGGTGTTTTTGCAGATTGATTTGGAGCCGTATCGGGTGGCTCGGCTGGAACTGGAGCGGATGAGCATGGACCTTTCCAGCGTGTGCGACTGTGCCTTTGCGCTGCCGCAAAAGCTGGAAATCACAGAAACCGACCCTGCGGGCAGGCAGCAGCGGGCGGTGCGGCTCCGCTTTTGTGAGCGGGCTGAATTTACAGCGGAATTTGCAGCCAGCCAGCACACCTGTCAAGGGTGCCGCCTGTGCGGGGATGCCTGCCAATCCTTCACCGATCGTCGTTCGGTGGCACACATCGTCCTGTCGGACGGGATGGGCAGTGGGACGGCGGCTGCGGTGGACGCCAATATGACGGTGTCGCTGATTACCAAGTTGATCGACGCCGGGGTCAGCTATACGGCGGCGCTGAAAATTGTCAACTCCGCGTTGCTGGTCAAATCGGGGGAGGAGTCCCTTTCCACCATCGACATCACGGCAATCGACCTTTACACCGGACAGGCGCACTTTTATAAAGCGGGCGCAGCGCCCACCTTTGTCCGCAGAGGAAATCGGGCAGGGATGGTGGAATCGACCTCCCTTCCGGTGGGTATCCTGACAGCGGTCGAGTTTGAAAAAAGCAGTATCAAGCTGTCGGACGGAGATTTGGTGGTGATGGTGTCCGACGGAGCCACCGCCTGCGGAAGCGACTGGATTTTATCGGTGCTGGACCATTTTGCTGCCGACGGCAATTTGCAGGCGCTGTGCGACGACATCGCTTCGACCGCCCGCCTGCGCCGCAACGATAACCACGACGATGACATCACCGTCTGTGCCTGCCGTATCACAAAAGCGATATAGCAATATCATAAAGTTTTTGGTCGAGCTGTTTACAAAAAGCTCGTGAGGGTACGGGGTGAAACCCCTGTGACACGAAAAATAAAAATCCCCGCGCCAAAGTCTGGCGCGGGGCAAGGTCTAGCGAGTCATTTGAACCCAGAAAGCGTAAAAAGCAAACAGGGAAGCCAGCGGAGACAATATCAGCTCAAGGTATTCAACCCATTCTAGCTTTTTCTTAGGATTTTTGTATATTTTCCGCAAATTATAGAGAAATAGATAGAGAAAAAAGAGACCGGAAAATAAACGAGAGAAATAGGAAGGAAGCCGTTCAGATTGTAAAACAAGAATAGAGCCTATAATCAGTATCCATGGAAGGGATAGCTTTAGAATTTTTAACATATTAATCACTTCCTTGTATAACATAAAATAGGTAGAAAACATTTAATATGTTAATAATATTGTAGCAATTTATCTTAAATAAAGCAATAGAAAAGATAAACAATAGCTTCATAAAATTATCATAGTATATACACAGTTTAGGGATAAAACAATGCAGCAAGGGGTCTTAGCGCCTGCCTGGAAATGGAATCCTTTCACTTAAAAAAGATTCGACTGTATCAGAACTGCTCTTCCGATGCAAAAGGGTTTATAACCAAATCAAATTCAACAGAAAAACGCTCAGAGCAACCAGATAGATAATCTTGCCGATGCGCTGCTTTTTGCTCATCGGCTGGGTCAACAGCTCCTGTACCTCGTTAAGAGCCAGTTGCAGGTAGATCAGGAACTGCCACGGCTTGTAGAAAGGGGAGGTATAGGCGTCACTGGAAAAGAACAGCACAAGCCCGCTGGCTAGAGTCAGTATGTTCAGAACCAGAGAGAGCAGAACCGTCTTTTGATGCTTGCTGCGCCAGTTTTGCCAGTCGTACACAATCAGGACGGGATAGAGCAGCAGAAGAGGAAGGAAAAACAGCCGGAAGGAGATCATTCCAAACAAAAATAGTAACATCCAGGCTAAGATAAACAAAGGGGAGAAGGTGATGAGAAAATTTTTCAGTGACATGAGAGTTCTCCTTTCCAATGCAAAAAGAAAAGGTGGTCCTATCCCACTGTCAGGAACAGAACCACCCTTCCTTTAAGAAGGATTTAATACGATTGCTTTTTGATTATTCTTCCGATGCAAATTTCTTTGCTTCTTCAATGACCTTGGCTTCCAGGTTGGAAGGAAGCTGTTCATAGCGGGCAAATTCGAGGGTGAAGTAGCCGCGTCCCTGGGTCATCGAACGGATAGCAGTAGCAAAGTCGCTCATCTCGCTCATTGGAACGTCCGCTTCAATCTCCTGCAAACCGTCGTTGGCTGGGTTCATGCCCAGAACTCTGCCGCGGCGTTTGTTCAAATCACCGATGATGTCGCCGGTGTTGGAATCAGGAACATAGACCTTGAGGTTGCCGATTGGCTCGAGCAGGACCGGAGAAGCCTGCGGCATACCGGCTTTGTAAGCCAGCGAAGCTGCCATCTTGAAGGACATTTCGGAGGAGTCTACCGGATGGTAGGAGCCGTCCACCAGAGTGGCTTTGAGTCCAACGACCGGATAGCCAGCCAGAACGCCGTGTTTGACGCAGTCCTGCAAGCCTTTTTCAACTGCCGGGAAGAAGGATTTTGGAACAGCGCCGCCGAATACCTTCTCTTCAAAGACCAAATCGTCTCCGACGGTTGGTTCAAACTCGACCCATACGTCGCCGAACTGACCGTGACCGCCCGACTGTTTCTTGTGTTTGCCCTGTACCTTAACTTTCTTGCGGATGGTTTCGCGGTAAGCAACCCTTGGAACCTCCAGGGAAACAGACACACCGAATTTATTTTTGAGCTTGGAAACCAGAACGTCCAGATGCTGTTCGCCCAGACCGGAGATCAGCTGCTGGTGGGTTTCTGCGTTGTTTTCATAAGCGAGGGTCGGGTCCTCTTCCATCAGTCTTTGCAGAGCGGAAGCAATCTTGGCTTCATCGCCCTTTGCCTCGGCTTTGATTGCCATGGTCAGGCAAGGATGCGGGAAGTGGATTGGGTCAAAGCTGAGCACCTTTTTCGGGTCGCACAGCGCGTCGCCGGTTTCGGTAGCGGCTAATTTGGTAACAGCGCCGATGTCGCCGGCGGTGATGTAAGCGGTGTCCTCCTGTTTTTTGCCGCGGATGTAGATGATCTTGCCCAGACGCTCCGGCTGACCGGTGCGGGAGTTGATCGGTGCGGAATCGGCAGCCAGTTTACCGGAGATAACTTTGACATAGGAAAGTTTGCCGACAAATGGGTCTGCGATGGTCTTAAAGACATAAGCTGCCAGAGGCGCTTCGTCGGTGCATGGAACCTCGACCGGTTCGCCCTCGGCATCCACAGCGACCTCAGCGCCTTTTTCCCATGGGGACGGCAGCAGGTCGACGATGCAGTCGAGCAGCATATCAATTCCCTGCAGGTTGGTCGAGCAGCCGCACAGAACAGGGGAGATGGAGCCGTTGGTAACACCGGTGTGAACGCCGCGGATGATTTCGTCGCGGGTAAACTGCTCACCGGAGAAGTATTTTTCAAACAGGCTTTCGTCGGTTTCAGCGACCGCTTCCGAAACAGCGGCGGTCAAGCCGTCCAGACGATGACCGAAGTCAGGCATATCCACCTCATGTGCTTCACCCTTGTCGTCGTAGGTGTAAGCCTTCATGTCGATGAGGTTGATGTAGCATTTTACCTGCTGGTCTTCTACATAAGGAACCACGATCGGGCAGACAGACGGACCGAAGGTGGATTTGAGCTCTTCCAGCACTTTATAGAAATCCGAATGTTCCACATCCAGCTTGGAAACGAAGAAGAGGGTCGCCTTGGACAGATCTTTTGCCATCTTGTACGCTTTTTCGGTACCGACATCGACGCCGGATTTACCGGAAACGGCAATCAGCAGGCTTTCTGCTGCACGCACACCCTGTGCTGCCTCTCCTGCGAAGTCGAACAGTCCGGGAGTGTCAATCAGATTGATTTTGGTGCTGCCCCAGGCAAAGGGGGCAACAGCGGTGCAAACCGATACTTTGCGCTTGATTTCTTCCGGATCAAAGTCACAGACGGTGTTGCCTTCGGAAGTTTTTCCCAATCTATCGCTGGCGCCTGCTTTAAAAAGCAGAGCCTCTGCCAATGAAGTTTTGCCGGAATCGCTGTGTCCGGTCAAAGCAATGTTTCGAATCCTTGCTGCGAGATATTGTTTCATACAGTATCGCCCCTTTCAAATCAACCACATGGTCTGTGGTCACTATTCAAGTATAACAATTTTATTCCTGATTTTCAATATAAAAATGTAGATATTATACGATGAGCGCGTAGAATAAAAGGGATTTTACCTGTACAAATTTACCAAAATAGGTTGAGGTAAGGACGGGAAAAACAGAAAAATAGAGGAAAAAGGAGGATTTTTTGGATGCAAAAAGGCACACAGCAGAAAAATCCTTGGCTGTTGTTTGTGCACAAACGCTAAAGATTTGCCGTGTGCCCTTTTGGGGTGGTGAATCTGCGCCCTTTCTGGAAAGGGACAAAGATGAAAAGAGCCGGACGACTGTGGATGTTCAGCCGTTCCTTTATCAAAACGCTGCCAAAGGGAGAAAAACTACGGCAAAATGAGCTTGTTCACATAATGTTTACAATATGCAGGGGCTGGAAGAATCGCGGCGGGTGTGTTATGATGGAAAAAAACACAAGGGGGATCAAGCGGATGAATTCTGCACAGAGAAGGGAGAAGGTGCTCAGCCTGCTGACAGAACACAGCAGCCCGCTGAGTGCGACCGTAATTGCCAAACAATGCGGGGTCAGCCGACAGATCATCGTAGGAGACGTGGCACTGCTGCGCGCCGCGGGGGAGCAGATTTCCGCCACGCCGCGGGGATACCTGCTGCACCGCGAACAGGGACTGCACCAGCGGGTGATTGCCTGCCGCCACACCCAGGAGCAGATGGAAAAGGAGCTGTACATTGTGGTGGACAACGGCTGTGCGGTGCTGGATGTGACGGTGGAGCATCCGGTCTACGGTCAGATTTCCGGGCAGTTACAGCTGTTTTCCCGCTATGATGTCGATCAGTTTGTGCAAAAGTTGCGCACAAGCAACGCGCCTGCGCTGTGTACGCTGACCGGCGGGGTGCATCTGCACAATATCCAGTACCAACATCAGGAGGATATACAGCGGGTGGTCGAGCAGCTGTGCGAACAGGGACTGCTGTTCTGCGAGGAAAACGAAGGCGTTTAACAATCCTGCAAAGCATAAGAGAAGCCTCCGTATGATTTTGTCATACGGAGGCTTCTCTTATGTATGGCATTGTGCTCTTCTTCCGAAGCGGTTGTGTGGATGAATCGGAAGCGGGATCAGCAATCGGTTAGCCCAACAGCTTGGAAACGTTCAGCGGACTCTGTTCCAGGTGAGCCAGCAGCTCGACACACGGTTCAGTAGCGTTGCCGGTCTGACCGACAGTGCCGATGCGTGTGCCTGCCTGGATGGTGCGACCGGCTTGGACGTCGATGCTGTCCAGATGGGCATAGGTCCAGGTGGTGGCTTTGGAATCGGTGATGCGCACGCATTTTCCAAGACCTTCCTGCCAGCCGACGTGGGTGACCTTGCCGCCGACCGAGCAGAGGACCTCATCGCCGATGTTGGCAGCGTAAATTGCCGAGTCGGACTGGGTCACCGATTTGGGCGAGCGGACCGGAGGGACAAATTCCTTCGGAGTTAGCAGCTGGTTGGCAAGCTTGTCAAATTCCTCTGCGGTGATTTCCTTGACAGAAGGTCCGCCGTTCTGATAGGAAACCTGTAGGTCGATTTCGCCGTCTGCACTGACCTGCTGCGGGAAGTTGCCGTCGATGATGCGGCGAACGACCTTGTCCTGATAGGTCCAGCGACCGTTCTCCCGGTCCGGGAAAAGTCCTTCGCCGGTGAGTTGGAACAGGACGGAAGTATTTCCAGGGAGAATAGAGGATTGATAACCGAGTCGACTCTCACAGACGGTGCCGCGGGAGTAGGTCAGGTCAAAAGAGGGTGCAGGGGAGGCAGGGGACAAAGAGGTGCGTCCATTCTGGGAGGTAAAGACAAATTTTTTGCCGTTTTCCTCGTGGGTGAAGGTGGAAACCAGCTGGTCGTCACAATACAGGTTGCCCGAGGAAGGGTCCGCTTTGGCAGGGACAAAGGTCAGAGAAGTAAACTGCTCAAAGTATTCCTCCATGCTGGCGCACTGGTCGGGCATCACAAAATCAGTGTGGTAGCGGGTGATATACAGGGGAACCGAGGTGGCGCTTCGGTTGGCGGTGACACGAACCCCCATCAGCTGGCTGCCTTCACGGATGGCAACCAGGTCGACGACACCCTTCTCTTCTAAATAACCCACGGCTTTGGTACTCATGTTTTCCTGGTAGCTGTCTTCAAATTTACCAACCAGCAGATCGAAATAGTACAGCTTCTGGTCGTCTTTAACAGTTAGATGGAATGGTTCATACACATCGTAGACCGCAGGGTCGGCAATCGCTTGCTGGGCAGCTGTTTCGACAGCGGGAGTGTCCTTGCCGGTCTTGGAAGAAGGAGAGGTTGCAAAGACGGTGGTGACACCGACCAGCAGGCAGGCGGCGGTGAACAGGCTGATGATAGAAAGTCGTTTCATCTTCATAATGGCACAAATCCTTTCTTCGGTAAGATTGTGTTTAAAGCTGTTGTACAAGGGGGAAAGTCCGCTTTTCTGCTCCTCCAGGTCAATCAAAGTCATCGCATAGACCGAGCGCTTTTCCAGTCCCATGCGGGAAAGGACCTCCTCGTCACAGCAAAGCTCGATGTCGCGGTTGGCAAGCAGGTACATGACCCAGACCAGCAGATTGAGCCAGTGCAGGCAAAGGGCAGCGGTCAGCAGAAGCTTGAGCAGACAGTCGAAGCGGCGGATGTGGACATACTCGTGGGTCAGGATGCAGTCGAGCGTTTCCTGCGGCAGCGAAAGGTTCTGACGCGGCAGCAGGATGACCGGATGCAGGATGCCATAGGTCAGCGGGCTGGAAATGCGGTCGTCCTGTCGGATGGAGATGGTTCTGCGCAGCGGGTGGCAGGCAAGCCAGCGCTCCAAAAAGGGATGGATCACCGGCAGCGACATCCGAAACTCGGTCTGCGCCCGCAGGTAACTGATGGAAAAGTAGAGGGCAAACAGCACAGCGCCAGCTGCCCAGCCTGCGGTCAACAGCTGCTTTTTGCTCGGCAGAGAAAAGGCGGGTATCGGGTTCTCTTTCTCTTCCTCGGCTGGCTCGCGTGTTGGTTCTGCCGTTTGTGCGGTTTGCATCGTCTGCTCGGGCAGGTCGGACGGCAGGTTTAGCTCAAACGCTTCCCATGGGGAGGCAGCAGGGGGAACGGACGGGACGGACAGCTCCTGTTTGATGTCGGGAGCAGGGAGCGGTTCGGTCGGCAGCAGCGAGTAGATGCTGGTGGGAGAGGGAAGAGAAAACGGCACCAGCAGCCGCAGCAGGACGACAACCCAAAGCAGCAGGAAAAACCGTTTGGGAAGCCGGTGGATTGCCAGCGTGCGGATGAGCAGGATGACCAGAATCATCACTGATGCTGCCAGGGACATTTGCAGAAAACTCATCAGGATCACCTCGTTCGGGTAAAGGATGGAAAGGGGTTATTCCTCAAAGCTGCCGACGATGTTGCGCAGCTGCTCGATCTGCTGTGCGCTGAGCTTTTTGCGTCCCAGCAGGGCGGCGAACAGCTTGTCGGTCGAGCCGTCATAGATGCGGTCGATCAGTTCATCGGTCTGAAGCTGCTGCACCTCTTCCTTTTGAATCAGCGCGTGGCAGAGGAAGTTCGGCTCGCTGCGCTGGATGGCGCCCTTGCCGATGCAGCGTTTGATGAGGGTGTAGGTGGTGTTCATGTTCCAGCCGACCTCCTGTTTGAGGACATCGGAGATGTGTTTGGCAGTGCAGTCGCCCTCCCGCCAGAGGACACCCATCACCTTGAGCTCGGAATCGAATAGTTTGGATTGCATAGAGCAGCCTCCTTTCACAAGACTGGAGTAGTTTCTATCTACACACTACCATAGTCGTTTGAAAATGTCAATACACGACTGGGGTAGTGTGGAAGAAAAAAGAAATTTTGTTGATTTGAACAAATTCTTCGATTGAATCTTGACAGATACAAAAGCGATGCTATAATAGGTGAGGATATATGTCAAGACACATGACAACAGATTGTGCGACACTGTAAATGGATGGAGGAGTATACTCATGCAGAGCAAAACCAATACCTTTAATCTTGCGCTGACCGGAATGTTGATTGCAGTCGGAATTGTTATCCCGCTGTTCTCTCCGGTCAAAATCATTCTGGAACCGGCTTCCTTTACCCTGGCAAGCCACGTTGCCATCTTTATTGCTATGTTTATTTCGCCTGCAATGGCGGTTGCCGTTTCTTTGGGAACCACCCTTGGATTTTTCCTGGCAGGCTTCCCGCTGACGGTGGTGCTGCGCGCGCTGACCCATGTCATCTTTGCGCTGGCAGGAGCCATTTATTTAAAGAAGCACGACAATGCACCCATTCAGTCGGTGCGCAGCTCGCTGGGCTTCTCCTTTGTGATTGGTGTGCTGCACGCCTTCTGTGAGGTGCTGGTGGTACTGCCATTCTACCTCAACGGCTCGATGCCGCAGGCAAACTACGAAAAAGGCTTCTTTGTTTCTATCTTCCTTCTGGTAGGGGTAGGCTCGATCATCCACAGCATGGTGGATATGTGCATTTCCATCTGGCTGTACAAACCGATTTCGTCGGTATATGACCGCCTGGGTGTAAGAGCCGGAGCATAACAGAATCCGATAAAAAAAGGACGATGCAAAACGCATCGTCCTTTTTTCGTTATGGGGATGTTTGGGAATAGGCGGCTGATTTAGAGCGGGAAAACCTTCTGTAAAGCTGCGTGACAGCCAGATGCAGCAGCACGGTCAGCGCAATACCACAGAGGACGTCGACGACCGAGTGTTGCTTTAAAAACAGGGTGGAAAGGCAGATGAGCACAGTGAGAAGGGTACATCCGCCGACTACCAGTTTGCGGTGATGCCAGATGTGGCTGCGCCACACAGCAAACAGAATGGCAAGGGTGCTGGCAACATGGATGGAGGGACAGACGTTGGTCGAGGTATCCATCGACCAGATGGTTTGCACCAGCCACGCCGCCGGATTGTTGATGGGGATGGTTTGCGGACGCAGGTTCAGCCCATTTGGGAACAGCAGATATAGCAGCAGGCAGATTGCCATGCCGGAAAACATCACCGCACACAGATAAAAGTAATTGGAGCGGTCACGCCGCAGCAGGGTGATCAGTGCCCAGGGAATCAGGAAAAACCAGGAGCCGTAAGCAAAGATAAACCATTCGTTGAAGGGAATCCAGTCATCCAGTGTACAGTGAATCAGATAGACCGGTTCGGTAATTAGCTGTTCAAGGGTGAAAAAACCGGTGAAGTAAAAGGCAAAAAAGATGAGGGCAAACGCAATTGGATGGTCGGTTACCCAGCGACAAATGCGGGTTGGCATGGCATCATTCCTCCTGAACGGTTGGGTTTTGTCCGTCGGCAAGAGCAGGTACGGGCAGATACCCATTCATTATAGGAGGATAGATGAGGAAAATCTATTCCTGCTTTGTAAACAAATGAAAGAAAAACAAAAAACGCACCCACCAAAGTGAGTGCGTTTTTTGCTGTGGCTTTCTGCCACTGGTCGGAGTAGCGGGACTTGAACCCACGGCCTCTTGGTCCCGAACCAAGCACGCTACCAAACTGCGCTATACCCCGGGATAGTACAAATCCCAATCTCTAAAGATTGGGATTTGTTTGGCTGCCCGACTAGGATTTGAACCCAGACAAACAGAGTCAGAGTCTGTCGTGCTACCCTTACACAATTCCGCATCGGCAAGAGACATTATAGTATATCATCGGGGGGTTGTCAAGCATTTTTTTAATTTTTTACCACCCTTTCCCTGTCCATCCTGCCCCGCGTAAGCCTAATGAAAGGCTCGTTTTTCATTTTATCCAATGGATTTCAAATTATTCTCTTTACTTTTTACCAGCGATTTTATACAATAGGAACAAATCGGATGCAGAAAAGGAGTAATAAAAATGTTGAAACGTCTATTTTCCCTTTTCCTCGCGCTGTTTATGGGCGTGTGGAATTTCATTGCCATCTGCTATGGCGTTGGCGTTGCATGGGGCCCAAAAATTGATCTTGACAAATTTGAGCTGACGTTTGAGGATACTTTTGACGGCGAACAGCTCGATTCTACCAAATGGACCACAAAAAAATATTGGAACAACGACCATGACTATATCCGCCAGGGCGGCTTCTGGGACCCCGAGCAGATCACAGTGAGCGACGGCACTCTGAAAATCACAACAGAATATAAAGAAAACGGTAAATACGGCCCCGGCTACTACACCGGTATGCTGAACACAAAAGGCCTGTTTGAGCAGACGCACGGCTATTTCGAAATTCGCTGCATCCTGCCGAAGGCAGAGGGCATGTGGTCCGCCTTCTGGATGTTGTGCGACTCCATGGCAGATGTGACGGACGGCGGCCGCAACGGTGCGGAGATCGATATTTACGAATCCGCCAATTATCAGGATTGGAAGGTGCGCAACAGCGTTTCTCATGCCGTGCACGTGGATGGCTACGGCAGCGACCTCAAAAGCGAGGGCCAGGGCAGCACGCTTGCAAACCGCCCATATGATGAATTTAACACCTACGGCCTCGAGTGGAATGAAGAGGAATATATCTTTTACGTAAACGGCCGCGTCGCGGCGCGCACCAGCTTCCAGGGCACACCAATGGTGCCGGAGTTTATGATTATCTCCTGTGAGGTCGGCGGCAGCGGCGGCGTTGCAGGCGACAGTTGGGCAGGCAACATGGCAAATAACAAAGAGGGCAACCTTCCCGCCCAGATGACGGTGGATTATGTCCGCGCGTATGCCTATAAATAACCAAGCGCCTGAAGCAGAAATAAAAAA
>OLRX01000760.1_pt1 | contig 27317 bp, 32 predicted proteins | sample 1672991 | NCBI WGS metagenome assembly OLRX01 (sample SAMEA3136744, study PRJEB25190) | human gut metagenome | biome: human gut; feature: human-associated habitat; material: faeces | place: Austria | collected 2013
TTGTTCCTTTATCGTCTGTGACCTGATAATCCGGTTTGGCATAGCCGCTTAGATTATCGTTTTCTTCATCTGTATATTCAAAATCCGCCTGAACGGTTTCAGCATCAGCAGACTTCTCGCCGCCTGCCGACTCCGTTTTTCCGCAGCCGCTCAGCAAGCACATTGTCAATGCCAAGCTCAAAATCAAAGATAACCATTTTTTCATAAATATGCCCCTCCTTTCGAGCTACAGCTCTGACACGGTGTTTTCCTGCCTGGAAACTGATATTTCAAGGTTTCCGTTGCGGCAGCGCAGCTTGTCGACCATTTCCTTTTCTTTTTCCGCATCGCGCAAAGTTACCTGGTAAGTCAGGCGGAACATGCTGCCCATATTGGTGGTCTTAACGTGAACCAGCTCGCAGGCGGAAGTATATATTTTGAAAATGTCATCAAAAACTCCCGTGTAATCCAAATCCTCCGGGATGGTTACAGTCAGCGTTTTATATATTGCCGCATTTTTCTTTGCTCCCAGGTCTGTCCTGTTGTAAAGCAGAAACATCAGGCACATGACGACTGTAAACAGGACGGCAAATCCAAGGTATCCCATACCTGTTATGAGTCCTGCTCCCATGGCCAGGAACAAGGCACAAATTTCTTTGGCAGTACCCGGCACAGACCGAAAGCGCACAAGATTAAAAGCTCCGGCAACCGCCACTCCCGTGCCTACGTTGCCGTTGACCAGCATGATCACCACGCATACCACTGCGGGCAAGAGCGCCAAAGTAACGACGAAGCTCTTGGTATAGCGGCTGCGGAACATATATGCAAAGGCCATCGCCAGTCCCAATATGAGTGAAAATACCAGACATAGTACAAAGTCAGTCACGCTTATGACCTGCGTAAGGTCGGTATCAAACAGACCGTTAAAAATATTATTAAACATTATATATACCCTCCCTTTTCAATTCCGGATAGATAAGATTCCTGTATGCCGTACCGTATTTTGAGAAAGACATCTTGTAGATGTGCTCTTCTGAAAGAGTCTTGCTCATCCACATTGGAATACCACCGGAACATTTTATTTCCATCAGAGTCTTCCCCTCAGGCAGCAGAGGCACGCCGTATATTTCACTTTCCAGGGACATATCTTTTTGCCGCGCGAGAATATTATCGTCAAAGGTGACGCGAAAATCGGATTTATCTTTGGCGCAAAACGCTTCTCTTTCATAAGAGATAAATGCCGCAGGCTGAAGATTCTGGTAATATGAGATGAAATAATCGACTTCCTCTGATATCTGGTTATGCATGCAGTGCAAATGTTCGCCGCATACCCAGCGCATGGCTGCTTCTTCCGGCATGGAAAGCCGTCTTTTGTACACGACGTTTTTGTATTTCTTTTTCAGCTCCACGAATACGTCGCTGTCAGGGTCAGCATGGCAGTAACTGCGTATCCTGAGTTTCTCCTTATACGCTGGCTTTTCGATGGAACGGCGTATCAGCCTGTAATTATCGATGTCAAAATAGACGTTGCGAATCGTCACGCGTCCGTACTGATCCGGCGACATGTGATTTTCCATCGCTGACAGCACTTTTTTCTTTTGCTCCGCTGTCAGCATATATTTCAGTTCATAACGTTTAAAAACCGTCTGAAACCCCATAAAAAAGTCCTCCTGTATTTCTGATGGCCTCAGTATACAGGAGGAAGATTGAACTAATATTGAATATTTTTAATAATTTAAAAATTATTTTTTCGCAGTGTTCTTGTTCTGTGTGTGACTCTTAGTCTGCAGGGGAATTTTGGCGTAAAATTCTATCTTTCCGCCGCCGCAGCGAACATCGATCGTTCCCTTATGAGATGTCACTATAGCCTTGGCAATCGCAAGACCCAGACCGTAATGGCCGCATTCCCCTGTCCTTGCCTCATCTGACCTGTAAAACCTCTCGAACAGCAGCTGCTTCTGCTCCGGCGGTATTTCTTTTCCTGAGTTGAAGACGGACAATACGGCGCAGTTCTTTTCTCTTTTGAGTGTAAGCTCTATTTCATTCTCATCGCTGTGCCTGATGGCATTATCCAGCAAAATGGACGTAAGCTGTTTAAGCTGCAGGCTGTTTCCGCTGACGGCGATGTCCTCTTCGATGTCGCTTTTTAAGGTCAGTCCATTTTCGAAAGCCACTGTTTCAAAGGGCAGCGTCTCACCGTACACGAGCCGGCTCAGGTCTATCGTTTCGGCGGTTGAAGCGGCGTTTTCAGCCCTGGCTAAATCAAGCAGCTGACTGATCAGCGCCGACATGCGTTCGTTTTCATAGCGTATGTTGGCCAGCCACTTATTCTCACCTATCTGGCGGGAAAGCACCTCGATATTGGCGTTGACTACGGCCACCGGGGTTTTCAATTCGTGGCCTGCGTCGGAAACGAACTGTTTCTGCTTCTGATAGCTCTCTTCCAGCGGTGAAACGATCCTGTCTGCAAGATATCTGGCCAAAAAGAACAGTCCTGCAAGGGCTATTCCTCCGAAGAGCAGCGTATAGCTGAGCAGTGTCCCTGCGTTATCCCAAAAGACGGTATTGTCCAAAAAAGCCACCAGATAATACTCGCCCTTATCTTCTGCCCTGAATATCAGCGAGCCTATGGTTCCCTCTGCCTTTTCGCCCGCAAGTATTTCCTCCGCCATCTCTATCAAATCTTCTTCGTTGATGGTTGAAATGTCTGCCGTATCGACTTTCAGCACTTGGCCGCTTTTTGCTACTGCGACGGAATAGAAAGTTGAAAGCTCCAGTATCGGAGGAGCTTCAGGGCGGCCGCCGAACTTGTCTCTGGGAACTTCTCTATCGGGAGCCGCGTCAGTGCCGGCTGACAGATTGTATTCGCTGACATACTGCCTGAGCATCTGCTGGTTTTCGCCGGTCATTTCCACATAGCTTGAAATGTATATGATTAAAAAAGTTCCGACCAGAAGCATTATCAGAACGGAGAGAATCGCCGCTACTATTTTACGCCTTGACTTTTTAAACATCGCCGTACCTCAATTCATATCCGACTCCCCGCACCGCTTTTATCTCTGTCTTGGATTTTACAAAGCTGAGTTTTTTGCGGGCAAAGGAAAGATATACTTCTACATTGTTATATTCCGCGTCGTTTTCATATCCCCATATCTTTACGGCCAGCTGCTCTCTCGTCAGTATGCGCCCCTGATTTGCAATCAGGTATTCTAAAAGCCTGAATTCTTTTTCTGAAAGGCGCACGCTTGCTTCTTTGCATATAAGAGCCGAAGTATCCACCTCCAGCCTGATGTCGCCGAAAGAAAGAGCTCCGTCCGGCGTATTGATACCGCGCCTCACAAGAGCCCGGAGCCTGGCCAGCAGTTCTTTCGTCATGAACGGCTTGGTCAGATAATCGTCTGCTCCGCAGTCGAGCCCCATCACCTTATCATCCAGCTCGCTTTTGGCTGTCAGCATGAGTATAGGAGTTTTGATGTTTTTTCTGCGTAAATCCGAGGCTATCTCAAAGCCGTTTTTATGCGGCAGCATAACGTCGAGGATTATCAGGTCGTATATGCCGCTTTCAGCCGCATACAATCCCTCGGCTCCGTCGGCGTAATGATCAACGTCGTATTTTTCAAGACGCAGTATCTCGCAGAGGGCCTGCGCCATTCGTTTCTCATCTTCAACAAGTAAAAGTTTCATAAATATGCCTCCAGCGTCATTATACAGAAAAAAGATTGAAGAATTATTGAAGTTTGCATGCTTTTATGACTGATGCTTTTCTTTCGCCCTTCTCTAAATTCTTTTTCAGCTGAAAATACAAAAACGGCAGACATACGTCTGCCGCTCGGTAAACTCATCTTAAGCCTCTGCCTTTACAACTTCCTTGCCGTCATAGTAGTTGCAGTTAGGGCAAACTCTATGAGGAAGTTTAGGTTCATGACATTGTGGACAAACTGAAAGTCCAGGTGCAGTCATCTTCATATTAGCAGATTTTCTCTTATCTCTTCTGGCTTTTGACATTTTTCTCTTAGGTACTGCCATGTTTTACACCTCCTTTATATCGTCAACTGCTTAAGTATATACTTAAGTCACGTGTTTTGTCAACAACTTTTTTTAAATTGCTTTTCCTGTAACGATGTCGTAAGTATCTCTTGCGATCATCAGCTCTTCGTTGGTAGGTATGAGAAGAAGCTTAACTCTTGCGTCGTCGGCTGAGATTATAGTTTCCTTGCCTCTTACCTTGTTCTTCACAGGATCCAGCTTGATTCCCAGGTTACCCAAGTTATCGCAGATGATTTCTCTCATCGAAACGTCGTTTTCTCCTACGCCGGCAGTAAATATTATGGCGTCTACGCCGTTCATCTCAGCGATGTAAGCTCCGATGTAGAACCTTACCTTATGGGCGAAAACTTTCAGCGCCAGGGCAGCTCTTTCATTGCCCTCTGCAACTGCCTCCTCCAAATCTCTGAAGTCACTGGAAACGCCGGAGATACCCAGCACGCCGGACTTCTTGTTGAGTATATCGTTGGCCTTGCCCTGAGGCAGGTTTTCCTTTTCTCTGATATAAGTAACGATGGCCGGGTCGATATCTCCGCTCCTGGTTCCCATTACGAGACCCTCAAGCGGTGTGAATCCCATCGAAGTATCTATGCACTTGCCTCTCTTTATGGCGGATACTGAAGCTCCGTTTCCCAGGTGGCATGTTATCAGCTTCAGGTCGTCCAGGCTGGTGTTGAGCATCTTTGAAGCTCTTTCAGCCACATATTTGTGTGAAGTTCCGTGGAAGCCGTATCTTCTGATTCCGTACTTTTCATAGTATTCATAAGGAATAGCGTAAATATATGATTCAGGCGGCATGGTCTGATGGAAAGCCGTATCGAATACGCCAACCATAGGAGTGCTCGGCATCAGCTGTTTGCAGGCCGCTATACCTAAAAGGTTAGGCGGATTGTGCAGAGGCGCCAGTTCTACGCAGTCTTCCAGCGTTTTGATTACTTCATCGGTAATCAAAACTGACTTGGAGAATTTTTCTCCGGCGTGAACTACTCTGTGTCCTACCGCTCCTATCTCGTCCATGGACTTGACAACGCCGTGTTCCTTGTCCTGGATCGCTGCCAGCACCTGCTCTATGGCGTCCTTGTGGTCTTTCATAGGAACTTCTTTCTTGACCTTGTCCATTCCTATCTTTTCATGAGTTATAACTGAGCCATCCATTCCGATTCTCTCAACGAGGCCTTTGCAGAGCAAAGATTCATTTGTCATATCGAGAACCTGATACTTCAGCGATGAGCTGCCGCAATTGATTACTAAAACTTTCATATCTATCCTCCATACAAAATTCTGAACGATTTAACCTTATATATTATAAATAAAATCCCTTGAAATTGCAAGGGATTTTAAGCACAATTATGTCAAATTGCCATATTTTAAAATTATTTGTCTGCGTGTGAGATGAATTTTCCTGCTTTTTCGCTGATCATCTCATTATCCTTTACGGCGACCTGGCCGTTGACTATTACGTAATCTATGCCTTTGTTAGGAATATCTATATTGCCGAATTCAGGACCGTCGATTATGGTTTCCGGGTCAAAGATAGTTATATCAGCGTCAGCGTTTTCTTTTATCACGCCTTTGCGGTGTTCAAGCTCGAGGCGCCTGGCAGGTTCCAGAGTCATCTTTCTCAGAGCTGTCAGCAGGTCAAGCTTTTTTTCCTCGCGCACATACTTTCCGAGAACCCGCGGAAAAGTTCCGGCAGCTCTCGGATGACCCAGGCCGTTGTTGATTATACCGTCTGAGGCCACCATGCCTATAGGATTGGTTATCGCCTGAGCTATCTCTTCCTCATTCATCACAAATGCTACCGCCAGCATATCAGGGTAATTTTTTCTCGCGTCTTCAAAAATTTCCTTATTGCAGCGGACATTTTTGTATGGCTCTTCTGTCAGCATTATATCGCTGTAATCCTTTCCCCACGCTTCGAGACAGCCGTCTTCAAATACAGTTGAGCCTATATGAGTTGAAAAGGCGTTGTAAGGGTAAGTGTCGTAATTGAACCTTGGATTTTTTGCGTTTTCTTCATTTATCAGGTCGAGAGCCTCTCTCATCTGTCCCATGGCCGAGCAGGAGGAAAGGTGCGAAACCTGAAAGCGCTTTCCCGTGGATTCCTGTATATCTATCATCTCGCGTATGGCTTCTGCTGCCTTTTCTCCGTCAGCCCTGTAATGGGCGGAAATGAGCAGATGATCGTCGTCTGAGACGTCTATGGCGTATTTGATCTCTTCTGTGGTTATTCCCGGATCGTATTCTATGCCGAAGGATATGCCGCAGGCACCTTCCTTAAGATCTTCGCGGACAAAATCTCTAATCTTGTCCCAAACTTCTTTATCTGTCTTATCGTAATGATCGAATCCTAGCACGTCGTGCCTGTAGTAATTATATCCTGAAAAGATCAGATAATTTACCGGGCAGCCTTCGAGACGGTCCATCATAGCTTTGAATTCTTTCAGCGGCTGGTTCATCACTCCGCAGTTGCCGCCTACGGCTGTGGTGACTCCCTGCCGGACCATCATTTCAGCTATGACCCACTTGTCGCCTTCCGCCGCGTTTTCTTCATGCATGTGTATGTCAATGAATCCAGGAGATACGACTCTGCCGGAGGCATCTATGATGCTTTTGGCTTCCGGTTCATCATCGCCGATATAAGCGATTTTACCGTCCTGAATACCTATATTTGCTTTTATCAGTTGATTTTTGTCAAAATCCGGATACTTGCCGGACGTTATCAATATGTCTAACATCTTTACCTCGCTAGTTTATCTATTTTGAGCAGCGTTTGTGGTCGCTTATCATCAGAACGGCGCACATGGCTATTCCAAGTCCGAATACTATCACAGGCTTCAAATCGACCGTAATTGAAGTCATGGACATATAGGCGCATACCCCGGCGATAAGTCCCAGCAATATGAGTCTGTTGCCAAACAGCCTGCAGTAAAGAGGCATGTTGACTATGCCCTTTTTCTGAAAGTCCGTCAGCCACGTTTCTTTGCCGCGCTGTATTATAGCGCCGACAATGATAAGCTGCAGCATCATGACTATCATTATTATGCCAAAGAGTTTCATCGAATTTATGGCCGTATCCATTACCGTCCCTCCCTTGTTCCGCCATCTTTCTTCCTTTCTTTCAAAGAAAGATAAAGGCATATCAGCGTATATACCACCGCCAAAGGCACGATAAGTGAAAAGACAAAGATGTACCATGTGCCGGCGATATATTTCATGGCGAACATTTCAGCAACCATGGCAAACATAGCCGATACTATCAGGGCTTTTTTGTTTATTCCCTTTTTAAAATCTACTATCAGAGCCACTATAGACACTATAATAGGCGCCAAATAAATGATTGTAATAAGCATTTTGTTTTCCTTAAGTTATAATTAAGTGACATGCTTATCAAAGCATGTCACTTATCTTAATCTTCTGAATATAAAATCTGATAACTACTGCAGTCCTATAACTTGAGCAATTACTACGAATATTCCGCCAAGCAGATATTGGAGTCCGATGAGCGGAAGTATCCATTTGGCCCATTTTGACCAAGGAATCTTAGCCAGTGCAAGTCCTGCCATGAAGTATCCTGACGTCGGCGTAAAGATATTGGAAATACCGTCGCCCAGCTGGAATGCGATACAAGCGGTCTGTCTCGTAACTCCTACCAGATCTGACAGCGGCGCCATGATCGGCATGGATACAGCGGCCTGTCCTGAACCGGACGGTACTATGAAGTTGAGCAGACACTGGAAGATGTACATTCCTATGGCTGATACCATTGCAGGCAGCTTTCCGAGGAAGCCTGCGCAGGCGTTGAGGATAGTATGAAGGATATTTCCGTCTGTCATTACTACCAGTATTCCTCTGGCGAAACCTACTACGAGAGCTCCTGTAGCTATTTCTGACATTCCTCTGCCAAGAGTCTCAGCATAGCTGTTGAAGCTGAGCTTGTCGTCTATCACTGCAACTATCATGGACATAGCCAGGAACAGAGCGGCGATCTCATCCATGTACCAGCCCCATGTAATTACGGCATATACCAAGAAGATGATCGCGATAACGAAGATGACCAGTATTGCCTTTCTTCTTCCTGTGAATTCAGGCAGTGAATCCAGGTCTATGCTGTCCTCTCTCTTCTGATCGATTTCATGCATAGTGGACAAAGTTGGGTTCTTCTTTACCTTGGCGGCATATCTCAGCATGAACAATATGGTGAGCAGTAACAAGCATGCGTACATTACTATACGGAACGTCATACCTGACAGCAGCTCTACCTGCGCGATACCCTGAGCTACCTGGATAGTGAACGGATTGATGAAAGCTCCGGCAAAGCCTGCGCCGGCGCCGCAGAGTACGATACCTGCTCCCGTTATGGAGTCATAACCCGCCGCTATCATCAGCGATACGAAGATAGGGATAAACGGTATCGTTTCTTCCGCCATTCCGAATACGGAACCGCACAGTGAGAAGAATATCATGACGACAGGGATAACGACCCATGTCTTACCCTTGAGGGCTCTGATAAGCCTTCCCATACCGGCCTCTATAGATTTGGTCTCCTGCAATACCGTCATCGATCCTCCGACGATAAATATGAAGAAGATGATCTGGGCCGTTTCCTGAAGTCCGCGCGGTACGGCGGTCAGGAACTGAAGCAATGATACCGGCGTACTTTCTACATACTGGAACGAGTCAGGGTTTACTACCTCTCTCTCGTGTCCTGTTTCCGGATTGTCTACGATCGTCATCATCTCATATTGTCCGGCCGGAATTATGTAGGAAAGTATGGAAAAGACAAGTATAATAGCTAGCAATAAAATATACACATGAGGCACATTAAATTTCTTTTTCTGATCCATTTCTACAAACCTCCTTATAAGTTATAATTTCACTATCTCAAAGAAATAATTGAGATTGCCTTATTGCTGATGACGTTACAATAAGCTAACTTTATTATACCCCCCCCCGTACATATTTGTCAAAACTTTATTTATCTAAGATTAGAATTTCTTTAACACTTTTAAAATTTCAATCTCATATATCGGAGAGGGTATGCAGAGCAAAACTTATCGAGGAGATGGAACCTGCGTCCCAGACCAGAAAAATTTAGGAATTAAAATCGTCTTTCATCTTCTTTATCCTTTCTTCGTCGCTGAAAATCATGGCTATCGTATAGGCTATGATCTTTGCTCCGTCTTTCAGGCACTGACGGGCTTTTTCACCTTTTACCGCCGCGGCAAATTCTCTGGTGTGGATAGCGACGTCTCTCTCTACCAGCTGAAGCGTAGGATGGAAGGCAGGACACTCGAAGCTTACGTTTCCTATATCGGACGAACCGAAGAGTTCCTCGTGGTCTCCGTTGATATCAAGACCCAATTCTTCATATACTGTCCTGATAGCGTCTTCTCCGGTGTAATTGCGTTTCATGCTCTTATATATCTCAGCGGTGAAATATTTGTCCCATGTACACTCAGCCATCATGGCGCCGCCCTCGGCGCATTTGTCCACTCTTTCCATGAGCTTTTCAAGATAGGAATATTCAGGTGATCTGACCCATGTCTCCACCTGAGCTTCTTCCGGAATTATTCCTCCGGCAGCTCCGCCCTTGAAGATCACTGAGTTTATCCTCGAGTCCGGTCTGCTGCATCCTCTGATACAGTCCGTTCCGTGTATCATCAGCTGAGCGGCGTTGAGAGCGTTTATGCCTTCCCATGGAGAAGCTCCCGCGTGGGCAGGCTTTCCGTGGAAATTGTACATCATGCTGGCAAGGCCGTTCAGTTTGCAATAGATGAGGTTCTGATTATAAAGGTGAACCATTATGGCCATGTCATAATCTTTGAATACTCCCTCCTTGCACATGAGGCACTTGGCGCCGTCGGTTTCTTCAGCCGGAGTTCCGATGACATGAATATCGCAGTCCAGATCGTCCTGTACCCCTGCCGATGCGATTCCTGCAAGGACGCTTATGGCTCCGCTCAGATTGTGGCCGCATGCGTGGCCTATTTCAGGCAGGGCGTCAAATTCCGTCAGGACAGCCACTTTGTACTTATGGTCGTTTTTTCCGTAGACCGCTTTAAAGGCTGTGTCAAGTCCTGCGTAAGGATATTCCGTGTCGAAGCCCTTTGATCTGAGAAGTTCAACGAGCTTCTTGGAGGTCTCGTATTCTTCTCCGGAAACTTCAGGATGATCGGCTATGTCTTCGCTCAGACACGAAAGCTCTGCGAGATTTTTCTCGATTTCTTTTTCTATCTTGTCTCTGATTTTAAAATATTTTTCCATCGGGATTTCCCTCCTTTAAAAAATCAAGATATATCTGTCAAGAGCAATATGCCCAGCGGAAACAGCGGATAGCGCCCCGCCTTTCTCACTGAGCATATTATAAAGTTCTCTTATTTTGATGTATACCACAAAACCGGCCGCTTGACCAGCATTATTTTATCCTGTGCTCCGCGTCGCAGTATGCGCATCTGTAAACTTTCTTTTCTTTGTCCACAAGCTTAAAAGTATGGACTATTTCCTGCTCGACAGATGTGATGCATCTAGGATTCTTGCATTTTACCACATTTCTCAGCGTATCAGGCAGCTCCATGTGAAGCTTTTTGTCCAGTTTGCCGTCTTTTACGATGTTTACAGTTATGTTGCTGTCCACATATCCGAGAATATCGTAATCCAGGTCTATGAGCTCGTCTATCTTGACGATGTCTTTCTTGCCGTACTTGGTGCTGGCGGCGTTCTGGATTATGGCCACGCAGTTGTCTATCTTGTCAAGACCTAAAAGGTCGTATACCATCATGCTCTTTCCCGCTTTTATATGGTCTATAACGATTCCGTTTTTTACTCCGTCAATATTCATATTCTAACCTCCTTGCCTTACGCTTCTTTTTTGATTCCCAAAAGGAAAAGTATCAGTGCCATTCTTATGTGCTTTCCGCAGAGAGCCTGGAAGAAATAGCACGCTCTCGGGTCGTCGTCGACTTCCGTCGAGATTTCGTTTACTCTAGGCAGCGGGTGCATTATGGTCAGATCCTCTTTTGCCGGCTTCAGCTTTTCAAGATCCAGGATATAGCTGTCTTTGAGTCTGATGTAGTCTTCTTCGTTGAAGAATCTCTCCTTCTGAACTCTGGTCATGTAGAGGATGTCCAACTCCGGCATGGCTTCTTCGAGGGTTTCTACTTCTTTCCACTGAGCGCCCTTGGCGTCCATCTTCTCTTTTATGTATTCAGGCACCTGCAGTTCTGCCGGTGAAATCAGGACAAATTTCACGTTTTCATAGCGGAGCATGGCTTCTATCAGCGAGTGAACAGTCCTGCCGAATTTAAGGTCTCCGCAGAGTCCTACGGTGAGGTTGTCAAGTCTTCCTTTCTTTCTCTTGATGGTCAGGAGGTCTGTCAGTGTCTGAGTAGGATGGAAATGTCCTCCGTCTCCGGCGTTTATGATAGGAACCGTAGTTCTCTGTGCTCCCACTATAGGTGCGCCTTCTTTAGGGTGTCTCATGGCGATCACGTCTACATAGCAGCCTACAGTTCTGATGGTGTCTGAAACGCTTTCACCTTTGGCTGCCGAGCTGGAATTGGCTTCTGAAAAGCCCAGCACGCTTCCGCCTAGTTCCAGCATGGCCGCTTCAAAGCTGAGCCTTGTCCTGGTGCTCGGCTCGAAGAACAGTGTGGCCAGCTTTTTGTGTACGCAGATGTTCTCATAATCCTTATGGTTTTCGACGATGTCGTCCGCCACCTTTATAAGGCTGTCGATTTCCTCTACGGAAAGGTCTGTGATGTTGATTAGATTTCTGATTTCTTTCATTTACTTCGCTCCTCCCATCCAGCTTTCATCTGACGGATTATCCCTGAATCTGAGAATTCCGTCTTTTGCTGTATCTTTTATATAACCGCTTTCGGCGGCAATTTTGACTAGTTCATCAAGGTCGCAGAGGCTGATATTTTTGATTTTGTGCTCTGCAAGCCTTTCAAGGCCCTTTTTCATGCCGTAAGTAAATATGCTTGCTATCCCGAGGACATCGGCTCCTGCTTTTCTCAGGGCTTCAACGGTTTCGACGGCAGAACCGGCGGTGGAAATCAAGTCTTCTATGACCACCACTTTCTGTCCCGGCGTCAGCTTTCCTTCTATCCTGTTGGTCCTGCCGTGATCCTTGGCCGAACCTCTCACATATCCCATGGGCAGATTCATCTTATGTCCTACTATGGCCGCATGGGCGATTCCTGCAGTGCTGGTTCCCATGAGGACTTCGCACTGAGGATAATTTTCTTTTACTATCTGAGCCAGTCCCTCTTCTACCTTGTCTCTGACTTCAGGCGCAGTCAGCGTCAGTCTGTTGTCGCAGTATATGGGGCTCTTGATTCCGCTGGCCCATGTGAAAGGTTCTTCCGGTCTCAGGAAAACCGCGCCTATGGACAGCAGCCCCTCTGCTATTTCTCTCTTGCTTACCATTTTTCCCTCCTATCTCTGCTTTTGCCGGCGGAAACCTGTGCCGCCTCGGCTCCATTATATCTCCGCGTCGTCTTTTCCCGGCCGCCGCAGTCTATTCTTCTCCCAAAAATTCTCTTACGCATCTTTCATAAGCTTTTACAGGGTCGTCTGCTTTAGTTATAGGTCTTCCGACAACTATGTAGTCTGAGCCCTCTTTTGCAGCGGATCCAGGAGTCATGACTCTTCTCTGGTCCTGTGTATCGCCTCCTGCGAATCTCACCCCAGGAGTGACTGTCAAGAAGTCTTTTCCGCATTTTTCATGAACTGCCTTTGACTCCATCGGCGAGCATACTACTCCGTCGAGGCCCGCTTTCTTGGCGTTGAAAGCGTATTCCATGACCACTTCCTTGAGCGGTCTGTCTATCAGCAGGTATTTTTTCATATCTTCTTCCGTAGTAGAAGTAAGCTGTGTAACCGCGATGAGAAGCGGTCTTGAACCGTCCTCTCTCGTAAGACCCTCCAGGGCGGCTTTCATCATGTTTATAGTTCCGGCCGCGTGAAGATTGACCATGTCTATGTCCAGCCTTGACAGAGCCGCCATGGCCTGTTTCACGGTGTTGGGAATGTCGTGAAGCTTGAGGTCGAGGAAAATCTTGTGTCCTCTTGCCTTTATTTCTCTCACTATGCTGGGGCCGTTTGAATAGAACAGCTCCATGCCTATTTTGACATAGGGCTTTTTGTCCCTGAATTTGTCCAGAAATGCCAGCGTTTCCTCAGCCGAAGCGAAGTCGCAGGCAATTATCACGTCTTTAGTCATCAGTGGGCACCTCCTATAATATCTCTTAAAGAATTTATTTTATATTTTTTCATCTTCTCAGGTAAATCTTCAATTATATCTCTGCACGCATAAGGATTGACGAGATTGGCCGCTCCTATCTGAACTGCGGCCGCTCCTGCCAGCATCATCTCTATGACTTCCTCCGCCGTGGAAACTCCGCCCATTCCTATCACAGGAATGTCGACGGCCTCGTATACCTGATATATCATTCTCAGGGCGACAGGCAGCACTGCATGGCCTGAAAAGCCACCCATCTTATTGGCGATCACAGGCTTTTTGCTTCTTAGATCTATTCTCATGCCCAGGAGCGTATTTATCAGGCTTATTCCGTCGGCTCCCTCGAAGGCGCAGGCTTTGGCGATCTCGGTTATATCGGTCACGTTGGGGGAAAGCTTCATAATTACAGGCTTTTTCGTTACTTTTCTTACTGCCCTTGTCACCTTGGCAGCCCCCTCTGCAGTAGTTCCGAAAGCCATTCCTCCGCCGTGAACGTTGGGACAGCTTATGTTCACCTCGAACCAGCCTATCTGCTCCTGATCGTCGAGGCGGCGCACCACTTCCGTGTATTCACCAACGCTGAATCCACTTACATTTGCAATAACTTTTTTATTGTAAACTTCTTTTAATTTGGGAAGTTCGCACTCTATCACTTTGTCAACGCCGGGATTTTGCAGTCCTACGGCATTTATCATGCCCTCCGGCGTTTCGGCGATTCTCGGCGTCGGGTTGCCGAATCTGGCTTCCAGCGTTGTCCCTTTGAAAGAAAATGTCCCCAGGCAGTTTATATCGTAAAACTCTGCGTACTCATAGCCGTAACCGAAAGTCCCGGAGGCAGGAATCACTGGATTTTCGAGGGTTATGCCGCAGAGTTCGGTGGTCATATCGAGGCTGACCGCCGTCGCACGTTCAACGTCTTTTACCATATGATTTCCTCTCTTTCCAGGACAGGTCCGTCCTTGCATATACGCTTGCTGCCGTATTTTGTCTCGCAGGAACAGCCCATGCATGCTCCGAATCCGCAGCCCATCCTCTCTTCAAAGCTGTATTGTCCTGAAGTTTTAGCAGTGTTTTCTATGGCTCTGAACATGTTTTCTGGGCCGCAGGCATAAAAATATGTGTAATCCAAGTTTTTCAGCACGTCCGTCACAAATCCTCTGGTTCCGGCTGAGCCGTCGGCTGTCGTCACATAAGTCTTTGCACCCAGCTCTTCGAATTCCTCTTTGAGGAATATTTCTTCGCTGCTGTTGAAGCCGAGGACTGCCTGCACGTCTTTGCCCTCCGCCAGCAAACGCTTGGCAAGCTCGTACATCGGAGGCACGCCTGCTCCTCCTCCGATGAGGACAGGGCTTGCGCCGCTCTTCGACGTGTCGTAACCGTTGCCCAGTCCTGTCAGCAGGTCAAGTCTGGCGCCTTTTTTCATCTCGGCCAGAGCTTCCGTCCCTTTTCCCACTATTTTATATATCAGCGTAAGTTTATCTCCGCAGGCTTCGCATACCGAAATCGGCCGTCTAAGAAAGAAGCCGTCTATCTTGATATTGACGAACTGTCCGGCCTTTTTTATCTGGCTGACGTCGCCTGACAGAATCATCTTCATGGTGTTTTTCGCAATGCTCTTGTTTTCTTCTATCTCAAATATGCTTTGTTTCATGTTTCGCTCCTGTCTGCAACAATTTCTTGTCTCATGGTTCGCCTATGTTTGCAGCAGCTTCCCGTTCTCTCCAGCTCTATTCAGCTTCCCAGACGGTTTTGCCGCCCGTTACGTTCTTAAGGCACTTTCCATACACTCGCCAGCCGTCAAAAGGCGTGGCTTTTCCCATGGAAAGAAATGCAGCCGAATCTATAGTATACTCCGTTCCTATATCCCATATGGCGTAATCTTCACCGTCGCGGGCCATGGGAAGACCGAACCTCTTGCGTGGATTGGAGCACATCAGCTTCAGCACCTTTTCCATCGGCAGAATTCCTGTTTTTACAAGCTTGGTATATATGACAGGGAAAGCTGTCTCAAGGCCGGTTACTCCCATTGCGCTGTCTTTTAGACCCTTTGATTTTTCCTCCGCAGTGTGGGGCGCGTGGTCCGTGGCTATCATATCTATAGTGCCGTCCAGGATTCCCTCAATCAGGGCATCCCGATCGGCGCTGCTCCTGATTGGCGGATTCATCTTGAAGCGGCCTTCGTCTTTGAGTTCGCCGTCCGTCATAGTCAGATAATGAGGCGCCGTCTCGCACGTGACGTCTATCCCTGCTCTCTTGGCTTCTCTTATGAGCCGAACGCTTTCCTTGGCGGAAACGTGGCACACGTGATAAGCCGCTCCTGTTTTAGCTGCGATTTTCAAATCCCTTTCTATAGGCCTCCATTCGCTTTCCGAGCAGATGCCTTTATGCCCGTAAATCTTTGCATAAGCTCCGGCGTGTATGTATCCTCCTGCTCTCAGCTCCATGTCTTCGCAGTGGGCCGCCACGGTCTTGCCCAGTCTCTTGGCTGTCTTCATGGCTTTTTCCATCAGCTCCGGGTCGTTTAGTCCTACTCCGTCGTCGCTGAAAGCCGCCACATAAGGGGCCATTTCTTCCATCTTTGAAAGCGCATTGCCCTTTTCTCCCTCTGTCAGCGAGCCATAAGGTATGACGGTAATCTCCGCGTCTGCTTCGATTATATCCAGTTGTTTTTGCAGATTTTCAAGACAATCGGGAACCGGGTTTAAGTTGGGCATGGCCAGCAGACATCCGTATCCGCCCTTTGCCGCGGCTTTAGTGCCTGTCTTGATGGTTTCCTTAAAAAAAAATCCCGGCTCTCGAAGATGAACATGTACATCTGCGAAAGTGGGGATAATGATAATGCCTTTATTTGTCTGATAATTCAAACCATCGCGCTTTTTTACGTTTATTTCTGCAGTTTTCAGCTCTCTGGTCCTCATGTATTCCTCCCTGCGGTCTTATTAAATAAAGATCGCGTTTGCATATTCAAAATTTATTTCTTGTGACAGGATACCACTTTACAGGCTGTTCGTCAAGAGAATTTTTTGAGGAAATTAAAGATGCTGAAGATGGAAAATTAAAGATATGCATGAATGTCTATTTCAGTGTACTTGTATTCAATCTCTGAAGAAGACAATCCTCTTTCTTCGTACTCAGCTTCGCCGCACTGGTTGTCATAAGGGTCTATCCTCCAGTGGTTCTTAGGAGTTTCAAATTCTTCCTGAAAATCATCGTTTATGGCTATCCTGTACGGATCCACATTGCCGAAGTAGAAGTTCCATCTGTCAAAAGCGCCTCTGATATATGCGGCGGCTCCATAAGACAAGTCAGCGTACAGCCATCCGGCGGACGGTATATAGAACATGGCCCAGTCGTGTTCTCCCACGGCTCCAGGCTTGGCGTCCAGACCGGACTGCCACTTGGCCGGTATTCCGGCAAGGCGGCATAAGGTTATGAACAGCAGCGCAAAAACTCCGCAGTCGCCTCTCCTGTTGACGGCGCAGTACTCGGACAGATTGTCGACGCTGCAGTAATCTCTCATGAATCTGTAATTTGCTTTCGTCGTAATGAAATCATAAATTTTTCTGGCTTTGATAAGAGGATTTGTTTCATCGCCGGCTACATCATAAAGCAGACTTCTCAGAAACGGCGTAAAACGAATATGGGGAAGTTTTTCCTTGAGATAAACTTTTTCTTCCTCAGGAATGGCTGTCTCGGCCGCTTTTTTTACGTCTATTTTTGATATATCTTTATAAATGATCTCATTATCTAACTGGTACTCGATGCTGAAAACCTGGTTTTTGCGTGCTTTCTGTACAAAACAGACCGTCGGCTGGGCTGCATCGGAATTGGGGAGTATGACACAGTCCGGTTTTGTCTCTGTTCCGCAGTCCGGCTTTGTCTCCAGAACTTTGAGATTTTTTATCCCGTATCTTTCCACGGGAACCGGGAGGTGCACCATCAGCTTTCTGCCCTCCTCCACAGCTGAGTCTCTGATTCTCAGTTCGTGTTTTATGTGTATGTGAGCTTTCATCGCCCTGCCGTCTTCTGCATTTTCAACGAAGGCTTGAACATGGCTGAAATCAGCAGTATCTCCCGCCTCTCTTCTCCGCCATATTTCGGGATAGACTTTATATAAAGTCGCGGCAAAAGAATTTATGTATTTTACTTTTCCCTCAACATACATCCAGTCTATCTTGTCTTCTTTTCTCAGGAGTTCCATCTCTCCGGCAGTCATATCCGGAATTTCCCTGCGGATGATTGCGAGGGCCTCTTCCTCTGAAACTGAATATTTCTTTTTTATATATTTGATGCTGTTGAGTTCCAGCTCCAAACGCCGTCTCAAAGGCTTTGGTATATCTTGACCGAGCATGCTGTTTATCGTCTGCACGGCTTTATCGAAGCTGCCGCTCCACTTTTCTTTCAGCACAGGCTCAGGCAGCGGAACGGAAAGGTATTTTAAATCGTCGTATTTCATCTATCCTCCCAATTATCTTCCGAATTTTTTATAAATATCATTTTATAAACATTCTTTGAGCACGCGCATCACATTCTTATAGCAGATCTTCTCAATGGTGCTGCTTTTAAAATACTTTTCCATCTTAAGCATGATCGTCTGCATAAAATCATATCCCTCTACTTCCAGTCCGCAGTCGATTCCATCGAAGTCCGATCCCAGTCCCACGTGATCTTCTCCCGCGATTTTGACCATATACTTGATATGCTCGATTATATCTTCGGCAAACGTCTTTTCAGCGGAGTCTTTCAAAAACTTTGAGTAGAAATTGACTCCTGCAACGCCTCCAGATTCGGCGATGCTCCTGAGCTGTTGATCCGTCAGGTTTCTCGAATGGCCGCAAAGGGCCGCGGCGCATGAATGTGAAGCCACGAAAGGCTTTTCGCTGTATTTTACCACATCGTAAAAGCCGCCCTCAGAAAGATGTGATACGTCTATTATCATTCCCAGCTCGTTCATGCGTTTTACTGTTTCAATGCCGAAAGGCTTCAGTCCTTTCATGTGTTTTTCCCTATCCGTGCTGTTGGGATAACCTATGCAGTTTTCGTAATTCCACGTAAGGGTGATGAGTCTTACGCCTCTCTCATAAAGCTCGTCGAGCCTTTCTATCCTGCCCTCAAGCAGCAGGCCATCTTCTATTGTAAGCACGGCCGACATCTTGCCTTCATCGTTGTTGCGGAGCAGGTCAGAATATTTTAGTACAGGTCTGATCATGTCTGAGTTTTTTTCCAGCTCTTTTTCATATAGATCCGACATCTCAATGAAAAGCTGGTACGGTTCTTTATGTATGTTTTCTTCATCAGCCATTTCTCCGGATGGCAGGAAAGCGGCGAAGAATTGCACCATGGCGTTATTCTTCTTCATCCTTTCCAAGTCTATATGCAGGGAATTCTTTCTTAAATCAACTCCCTTCTTATAACAATCAAGCAGCGTATCGCAGTGCATATCGGCTATGCGCATAGTTTTGTCTCCTTTCTTTTTAAAGCGGCGGTAACGTTTTAAATGGCGGTAACGGTGCGGACAGCGCGGGCGTTTTGAGCAGCGCTCGCCGCCGTTTCCGATTCTACTCTACTTTCACCGGCCTCCTCACATAATCTGAATTCTTATACAGGTCTCTGCCTGAAGCCAAATTATACAGATCGGCTGCCAGTATATCTTTTTCCAGAGCGGCGTAAGCTTTGCCTCCTGGTTGTATATCCTTGTTTATATTAGTTATGATTGGAAGCGCTGACAATTCTCTCTTTTTTATTTCTTTGAGATATGCGCTTCCTCTTTCGCTGAAAGCAAGTACCCTAATATAATTACCGTAGCTTTCAGGCTGCATTATATCGAGCAGCACGTGCATCAGAAATCTGTCAATCCTCGTCCTCGTATAACGCTTGGACTTGAGTTCTTCCCCCAGTTCATCAAGTGAGGCTGTCTTTCTTATAATTTTTTTAAGTTTGTTGCCGAGGCCCTCTCCTCCGGAGAACACAGAGTCTAACTGCTCCGCCGGTGTCGTCAGAGTTTTTTGGCATATCATCTGAAAGAGGGTTTCTTCTGATGGTACATGGGCCTTTTGCAGCATTTTCTCCGATGTCTGAGGAAGCCATCCGGCTACGCTCCCACCTGCTTTCAGCTTCGCTCTTATCGCCGCGGCCGACGCGAAGCCGTTCTTAGTCTCCATATCGTCGTGCCCTGCCCCCTCGCGTTTGATGGTCACGGCTTCTGCTCGCTTCATATTTTTCAGATATTCGACGGCGAGAATATTGTTGGGCATATCAAGCAGCGAGGCTATTTCATCGCCTAAGACAACAGCAACGGCTTCTCTTCTGGCGCGTGGGTAAGAAAGGCCTTCCCTGACTTTCTGCTTTATAATTTCTTCGACACGTCCTGCTTCGGTTCCGCACGAGATTTCCCGGGAAATCTCCCTCAAATCACCGATATTTCCCGACTCGCTTCCGAAAGAGATCCAGTCTGCTCCCAGATTTTCCAGTATCTCCACTGCGGCTTGTGCGAACACCGGCGCTGAATTGCACGCGAAAACGGCGGGTATTTCCACCACTAAATCTGCCCCGCTCTTGACGGCCGCCTCAGCCCTCTCCCACTTGTCTGCAACGGCCATCTGCCCTCTCTGCACGAAATTGCCGCTCATGGCGACCACGGCAAATTCTGCCCCTGTCGCTGAAAGCGACTGTTCCAGGTGGTATAGGTGTCCGTTGTGGAAAGGATTGTATTCAGCTATTATTCCTACGCATTTCTTGTCCATATTTTGATCGTCCATTTTTCTCCGCTTATGTTTTGCTCGGTAAAGCAGTAAGCCGCGGTTGTTTGTATGCTGAGACTGCTTGCGCTCTGCGGCTGCTCGCAGGCCAGGACTGCTTGCAGGCTGCGACTGAATGCACGACGCACCTGAACTGCTTGCGCGCTACGGTGGTTTGAATACCGAACCTGCTTGCAGGCTGAGACTGCCTGAACGCCGCAACTGCTCTGACGCCCAATGTTGTATAATTCTCAAATTTTATGAAATTCTACAACATTCCTACTGTTCTGAGCTGCTCGCATAATAGGAAAATCGGCCAATGTTGCAGATTTTCTCAATTTCTTAAAATTCTACAACATAAATCGGAAATGCAATACTCTCCGCTTTGTCAACCTTGCCTGCCTTGTCCGCCTTGCGGCGAAGCCGAACATTACCGGAACAAACAGTACACGGTTTATTTTGTAATATTATGGAAAATGTTGTACAATTTTATGTTTCGGTTGATTTTTGACAACATTCTTTGTATTTAAGTACGTCGAAATTTGCCGAATCAGCTATCAAAACCAACTGATGTTGCCATATTATATAAAATCTGAAAATTTGCCAACATTTTTATGAGAATATGTTGGCAAAATCGCCGTAACTCCGAAAAATATACAACATCGACATGATTCGACACCTCAAAACTCCTAAAATAGCGGAGTTCTTTTTAAAAATGTTGTCATTTCATCAACAAATTTGAGTTTTGCCAACATCAAGTTATCGTTTCGTCTGCGGTCTAAAAGCCGTAAAGAATTGCAGCGGCGTTTATTACCGGTCCACCAAACAGTGTTTCAATGTCCGCGTCCGCTCGGCGCAGCCGTCATAATCTCCTGCGGACATTATACCACAAAGCAAATCCGGCAGAGTAGTGTATCTGGCGTTTTCAACGTATAAATCATCACAAAATCTTTATTTCGTTGAAAAGAACAGTCTGCAAAACAGGCGAAACTGCGCATGTTTTCAGCTGGGAATCAAAATCTGTTTGAGCACGCCGCGCACTCTGCTTCTGAAAAGCGGCATCGAGTTATTTTGATTCCCTGAAAACAAAGCAACGAGCCGTTGTTTTGCCTGTTCTTTGAAAGAAATAACAGTTTTGTGGTAATTTATTATACCACAAAATTCACCAATATCACAGCCACAATTGCTGCCAACATTCCGTGGGTCAATTTCATCAAAAATATATCTTTTATGCCTATCCCTGTCTTTCTCGCCATGGAAGCCGACTGACCCACGATGGACATTCCGCCGAAAGATACCATCATGGAAGCCAGAACGGTTTTAAACTTTATTCCGATGTCGCACATACCCATCTGGTTTATTCCTATGGTCATTTCAAAGAAGCTCTTTATGCAGGCGCAGAGAGTTTTGTTGCTGATGGCATCGAACAGGCCCGCCTTGTCTAAGAGATTTATGCCTATTGTAAAGATTATCAGATAGGCTAAGATTATGGCCATGGCTTTAAATCCGCCCACTATAGCGTAAGTGAAATTTTCCAGGTAATCTCCTTTAGGTATGAAAGCTTCCTTTCTGCTCCTGGGAGTTTTTTCTTTTTTCCCTATATACAAAAGTCCGTTGGCCAGGCCGCCCGCATAATGAGATATGGCGACTAAAACGGCGGCTTTACTGCTGCCTATGAATTCTCCCACAGTAAAGAGCATAAAAGCAGGGCCTGTGACCATCGAGTAGCTGAGCACCCATTTTCCCTCCTGAAGAGAGAGACGCTCTTCCTTTATATAATCCCCAACGACTTTCGCGCCCATCGGATAGCCGGAAAGAAAAGCCATGACAAAGGGATATATCCTCGGCGGCAGTTTTTTCAAATCTCCGGTTCTCTTTATGAAGTCGGAAAATATGAAAAACGGCAGCAGTACGGGAACTATGGAATTGGCCCATATTATTATGGCCGTCTTAGAGCCTGCTTCAGTTATGTCAGGAAATACTACCATGGCAAAGGCGAAAAAAGAAGCGCAGGCGACGACCAGTTTGTTTACGATAAGCTTTCTGTCTTTCATACTTAAAGCATATTATCGTCTTCCCTTTAAAATGAAAAAAATTCGGAGTAAAATCTTAAAATTTTATGAATGTTGGATATCTTTACTGCGTTATGGAAAAAACGGCGCGGATATAGTAGAATATTAAATAAATTTTCTTTCAGCGAGGTAATTTAACATGGAAATACGCCGTCTCAGTACAGAAGACATCGAAGATGTCAAATCGGCAATATTGTGCATTTTTTCCGCCGAACCGTGGAATGACGTTTGAAGTGAAAGTCAGCTTAACGCATACGTTATCGAACTGATAGACAATAAGAATTCCCTGCCTTTCGGACTTTACGACAATGAGAGGATAATCGGCATATCTCTCGGAAGGCTTAAGCACTGGTGCGAAGGCACTGAGTATTGGATAGACGAATTCGGAATCATGCCGGAAAAACAGAGCAAAGGCTTAGGAAGAGAATTTTTAAGCAAAATAGAATTCTTATTAAAGGAAGATGGTATAGATACAATTGTACTTCTCACAGAGCGAACGGTTCCCGCTTATAGATTTTATAAAAGAAACGAATTCGCTGAAAGCACAGAGCAGGCTTTCATGGTGAAAACAGATTTATAGAAACAGATTATAGGTGATGAGTTGAAAAGATTGATTTTAAGTCCTCTTGGCATGCTGGGCTCGGGGCTGCTCCTCGGTGCTTTGAGCAGATTTTTTGACATATATACTCAGAACATAGGAAATATATTTTCGCAGATGGCAGTATGGATTTTGCTGGGAACTGTAATTTCAATCTACAGCAAAGATAAAAAATCTGCCATGATAAACATATTCCTTTTTTGTCTGGGCATGCTTGTTTCATATTATGCCGCGGCCATATTTACGGACGGAGTTTACAGCACGGTCATGATAGGCGGCTGGACGTTGTTCGCTCTTTTTTCTCCTGTGCTCGCGTACCTCGCATGGATGACAAAAGAAAAAGGCTTATTCCCTAAAATCATCGGGATAGGCATAGTTTCTGCTTCTGTGCTTTCAAGCGTTATTTTATTCGACGGTCCGCGCATATACGACGCCGCCATTGACGGCTTGCTTATATATTTCATATTTTTTAAAAGAGTCAAGAGACGGGTTTGATAGATAAAAATTAAAGACCTTCGCTCCAACGCTCTAAAACCTGAAAAATCATGAAAAGTTTTAAAGAGGCACGAAAGTCTTTGTTTTTAAATTAGTAACTCTTGTTTTCCCGCTGCTTCTGCTATTCCTCTATGCTCTCAGCAAAAGTGCCGGACTCGACTTCATTCTGAGTCTTGTACGCCAGATTTTTCATCTCTTCTCTGTTGGCGGCGAGAATCTCGTTGATCTGTGTGAATGTCGCTTCCAGATTGCTGTACATTTCTCCGAAATATTTCATATTGAGCTCGTCCATCTTGCCCTGCATGTCGTAGAGCATCTTGTCCACATAATCATAGGTTCTCATTCTCATGACGCGGGCATGAGTCTCTGCATCCTGCTTGATCTCAGCGGCAAGCTTGGTCGCCCTGATGGTTATATCGTCAGTCTCTACCAGATAATCGGCCTGTTTCTTAGCTTCTCTGATTATGCGCTCATATTCCGTTTTAGCCTCGGCCAGTATCCTGTCTCTCTCGTCTCTTATCCATTTGGCCTGCTGCACGTCGTCTGGCAGGGCAAGCCTGATTTCGCGAACAATCTGGAAAATCTCTTCGGCATCGAGCATTATTTTGCCTGTCAAAGGAAGTCCTGTTGCTTCATCGACTATATCTTCCAACTCTTCAAGAAGTTCTAAAACTTTCATCGTATTTTCCATTACTTGTTCAATCTCCCTTTCATCTTTTTTAATACGCAAGGCGGTACGAGCATGTCCCCTCTTCCTCCGAGGGATATGACTTGTTTAGCCATGGTAGAACTTATAAATGCGTATTTGGAGTCGGACATCAAAAATACCGTCTCGGTCTTGTCGTTATAGAGGTACTGGTGCAGCTGCGCCATCTGCTGTTCGCTGTCAAAGTCAGACATGCCTCTGAGTCCGCGGACCACCACGCTGAAGCCGTTGTCGTTGACGAAATCAGCCAGAAGTCCGTCGCACATGTCCACTTTCACATTAGGCAGATGCGCTACTGCTTCTTCTATCATCTCCATTCTTTCCTCGAATGAAAACATGGTCTTTTTTTCAAGATTTACAACAACTCCGACTACAACTTCATCAAAGATGCCCGCCGCTCTCTCGATTATGTTCAGATGACCTAAAGTAAGCGGGTCGAAAGAGCCGGCGTAAAGCGCCTTGGTTCTCATAATTTCCTCCAAATCTACTATTTTTTATTCTAACATATCAAAGTCATATAAGCAACCATTTATCTTTATAGCCTCAGAGGCTGCCACGCATTGCTCATTATCTTTATACTCCGCCCTTCTCATCTTCAATACCTAGCTTTTCTCTTATATAATGGCTGACGTTCTGCGCGCTCAGTTTGAGGGAAAAAGAAAATTCCTGCTCGATTATTTCCTCTGCGGTCTTTAACATATCTGCGTCCGTCGCTGAAAGTCCTTTTTTGCTTTCCTTTGATTTAAAATACAGGCAGCTTGCGAGCATGAGCAGCTCACGCTCATCTCTCCTTGCGATGATTTCTTTAAATTCCTTCGTTCTCTGTTTTCTATCTTCTATCCAGAGAAGATCGTCGTTCTTTACGCTCAAAATCACTTCGTCAATCTGCTCATGAGTCAATATAGGCCTCATCCGCTCGGTGAGCTTATCGTTATCGGCCGGTACAAATATGCTCTCGGCATTTTGATTTATCGGTTTTAAAACATAATAATCGTGCCCTGCGGATTTTTTGCCGAAAGACATGAAACGAATATCTTCTATCCTGCAAATTCCGCTGGTACTGTAGTTGACATAATCATCTTTGCAAAACATCAGTCCGCCTCTCTTTCCCCTTGCAAAAAGCTGAAAACCACTCTATATATTTGATTATACCAAAAATAAGAACGGCTTTTCAAAAGTTATTTTAAAAACGACGCGAAAAAAGGTGGAAATTCTCTCCGCCCCACATGACACCCAAATGACAGCTTATTGATAAACGCTCAGAATTATGTTGCCGTACTTTCTCTCTTTTATCTTTACAAATCCGGCCAGTTCTTCAGGCAGCGCCAAGTCGCTCCTGTGCTCTGCCACGATGACGCCGTCTTCTGCCAAAAGTCCCATCTGAGCTATCTTATCAAAGCAGCTCTGATAATATCCAGATTCATAAGGCGGATCCAGCAGAAACACGTCTACCTTTTCTTCTATTTTATCCAGCGCTCTGAGATAATCACCGGCAAGCAGCACTGCTCTGCTGCCGGCTCTGCAGTATTCTATATTTCTCCTTATTATCCCTATGCTTTTCCTCGAATTGTCCGCGAAATAGCATTTAGCCGCGCCTCTTGAAATGGCTTCCAGCCCCAGATTGCCTGTTCCTGAAAACAGATCTGCGCATACTCCATCGTAAAGCCATGGCGAAATTATGCTGAACATGGCTTCCTTGACTTTGTCCGTCGTCGGTCTTATCTGATTATCATCAGGCGCTTCAAGTCTCCTGCCTTTAAATTCTCCTGCAATTATTCTCATAAACATCTCCGCCGCAAGTTTCGAGCCGCTGTCATCTTTGTACACGCCGCAGGCTCCGCGCATTTTTAAACTAAAATAACAAATACTAAATTTATTATAAATTTAATATAACTCATATCAAAAATAAAATCAAATTTTTCGCGGCTGAAACCTCTGCCGGCGGAATTCGGAAAAGCCGTCAAAAGAGCCGTCAAAAGAGCTGCCAAAGGAGTCCAGAATAACCATTTATTGCATGACATAATAATTTCTCCTGGTGTAACACTATTGATGTAATAGGAGGTGAACAAAATGTCATTACAAGATAAGATGAACATCAATGCAAAGCCTGCATTAAAGAGTCTGAAGACAGAAGTTGCTAATGAGCTTGGTCTTTCTAACTACGAACAGGCTGATAAGGGTAACCTTACTGCTAGACAGAACGGTTACGTTGGCGGCTATATGACTAAGAAATTAGTTGAAATGGCTGAAAGACAGTTGGCTGGAAAATAATTTTTCCACAGAATGAAAATTTATCGTTATATTTCTTAACAAAGAAGAACGTCCGGGAGATTACTGCCGGACGTTTTTCTCTGTTGCAATTCCTGCTGTGCAGCAAAACAGCCGGATCTAAATCACCAGCTGATATACTCCCGCTACGCTGAGCCCTGCTTTATCGATATCGCCTTCGATCCTATCCTTATTTTCTGGAGAAGTTCTGAAGCACATTCCGCAGCTGGCAGAAATTATTCTCGGTACAGGTATGAGTCTGCCCTCGATTTCGTTCTGCTTGCAATATTTTTCAAACCGCATGGCATCAGTCGTGGAATTGAATGTTATTATAAGCCTGAGTTCTTTCTGTCTCATGGTCAAATCTCTATAATCTGCAAACTCTACGATCCCGGAGTTCTACGGTCTCAGGATCTTTGCCGCGCCGTTCATGGTCTCGACGATGCTGTACATGTTAGTAACCGTTCCCACGGCCAACTTGTCCTTAAGGTTATAGTAGTCAAGACATGTTCCGCATGTCATTATTTCAACGCCCTGAGCTTCCATGTTCTTGAGGTCTTCAAGGGAAGCAGAGCCCTCGGTCGTGATCGTAGCTCCGCCGTTATAGAACAGGATAGTCTTAGGAAGCTGGTCAAGCTGCGAAACAGCATATATAAAGCCTTTCATCAGAACCTTTCCCAGTTCGTCGTTGCCTGAGCCCATGCGGTCAGAACTTATCACAACGACGGTATCGCCGCGCATATCCAGGTTGCAGGCAATGTTCTCTTCATTGACTTCTACAGGAGCTCCCTCATAATTTATGGTTACAGTAAAATTCTTTTCTTCCAGCTTCTCGCTCTTAGCTTCAAGATTCTGGCTCTGGGCCAGACGAAGCAGATTCTGTACTGCCACTTCATTGTCCACGTGCACTTCGACGACGCCTGCCTCCTTCATTTCCTTAAGCGCCTTGGTGGCTTTCACTACAGGGATTGGGCACTGCTCGCCGATTGCGTTTACTTCGATCTTTTTCATCTCGTCTCATCCTCCTTATGCTTATCATTATATATCTTTATTTCATGAAATACTACCTTAAGCATACAATCAAAAGCATGGTTTGACAACTCTAAATTTATCATAGGCGCTGCGTATGTCATCACAGCTACACTATAACTTTAGAATTGTCAATGGGTCC
>OLRX01000768.1_pt1 | contig 27190 bp, 24 predicted proteins | sample 1672991 | NCBI WGS metagenome assembly OLRX01 (sample SAMEA3136744, study PRJEB25190) | human gut metagenome | biome: human gut; feature: human-associated habitat; material: faeces | place: Austria | collected 2013
TTTACCTTCAGGAGTTCGTCTGTTCCGTCTGCCTCGCCAGCTCGGCAAATCAGGAGTTAATTTAACGGTTCTCTGGAGATTTCGTCATAGAACGCTGCTGTTGCCGCATTCATATATGGTGTCAGCCACAAGAAGCCGATTCCCAAACTGAGGATACAAAGAATCTGCCAGCCAATGAAGCTAAATTGCAGGCAGAACAGTCTCCATTTGTTTCCTGCCATCATTTTTTCAGAAACCTGCATCGCTTCTTTTGCTGTCATTTCCGGATTCTCTGCCATAATAAATCCTGACATACTGTAGGCATAGGATTTAATGATTCCTGGAATGATTAATAATAATGTCCACAAAAAGGTAAAGATACCCATTCGAAGTCTGAGCCAGAATGCCTTACCAAACATGGATGCCTTTGAAAAAATCTGACCAAATTCTACATCTTTTCCGTCGATCAAATCAAGGTTATACTGGATTAATCCGAGGGAAACAAAACTTCCTATAACATACTGTACTAGTCCAACAACAATCAAAACAGTGACTATTGCCATCATAGCTCCTAAAATATAGGTTAATGAAGTAATCGACATCGTGGATAAAATCCCATTATAAGAACTGTCTCCATTTCCACGGTTCACCACATTCGTTACTGAGTTGGTAATACCTGATGTGCTTGAACCACCGTTCACCATAATATCCGCACCAAGAATTGATGCTACTAATGTAGTAAGCACCGCTGACACCCATTTCCCTGAAAGAGCCCTTCTTGCTAATTCTCTAAAATCACTTGCTACTCTCATTGGTTCCTCCTATCTCATATTATAATCATGCTATTCAATCTATATTATAATATGACATTATTATCTTATAGTTTCTCTACTATATTATCATACCTTCGTACAAGTTTACAGCGTTTTTAAGACATTTCTCATTTTCTCAGCTGCCTGACGGAATGCAAGAAATTCTTCCTCTGCCCACCGCTCTTCAAGACGTTTTTCTACTCCATTTACTCCTATAATCGAAGGAACACTAAGGCAGACATCTTCTATACCATATTCCCCCTGGAACATCGTAGAGACTGGGGCAATAGTCAGTCGCTGATTTAACACCGCTTCTGCAAGGTAACAGACACAGGTTGCGATTCCATAATGTGTTCTGCCCTTTCCCTTAATGATTGTTGCCCCCATCTCGCGCACTTTATCACTAATATCTTTTCGGATATTCTCGCCCCATCTAAGGCCTACATTCTCACAATATTCCTGTATAGGCACACCGGCAATCGAAACACGACTCCAGATTGGAATCTGGGCATCTCCATGTTCTCCTACGATGGTTGCTTTTACTACTTCTGTATTCAGACGAGTATAATCTGCGATTAAGCGGGTAAAACGAGAGGAATCCAGAATGCAGCCTGTTCCAAAAACCATTCCATTCGGAAGTCCCATCCACTTTGTACACTGATAAACAAGAACGTCTACCGGATTGCTCACAATCATAATAACACCTTTTGTATAATGCGGTTTCATCTGGTCTACAACATTTTTTAAAATTGCTGAATTACCTGCAATAAGATCAAGGCGGGTCTCTCCTGGTTTTCGGTTTCTTCCGGCAGTAATGATAATCAGGTCACAATCTTTACAGTCTTCATAGTTTCCTGCCTTCACAGACGAGATTCCCATATCTGGGATTCCATGCTGGATATCTAAAGCTTCACCAATTGTCTTTTCTTCATGGATATCAATTAAAACGATTTCTCGTGCAAGTTTTCTTATTGTAAGCGCATAGGCAATTGACGCCCCTACAAATCCTGCTCCGATAATTGCTACTTTGCGTTCAGAAATAGAAAAATTATTTAACATAATTCATGTACCTCCTGATGGTATTCTATACTCTCAAAATCTTTTTTAACTTAATTTTATTTTCCACCTTTTAATCAAATATGATTTCTTTTAACGTATTCAAAGAAGAATAACCAGAATCAAAATCATCCATGGAAATACGGATTCCTCTCTGATGAAATGTCTGAATCATACGATTAACCGCTTCTACATTATGTATATAAGTATTTTCTGTAATCTCAAAAATAATATATTTTGAATCAACATGATACTTGTCGATCAGCCCCATTGCTTTCTTGATAAATTTATCTATGGCATTTATGTATTTTTTTACTTACTAAAATGCTACATATTGCTCTTACATTTTGCATCATATATCTCTAAAGCCTATTTGCAAAACGCTTTAAAACATCTTTATTTCTTTTCCCGTTTCATATTCAAATTTATGAAACTGATATCCGTTAATAATTTCTGTCTCGCCGTATTGCTGTCTGCGGGTATGTCCCCCGCCATAATTTAAATGAATATGTCCATGTATATAATACTTCGGACGGTATATATCTAATAATTTCACAAAACATTCGAACCCCATATGTGCCCAGTCATTGGCATCGTCTACTCCGTAAGCTGCCGCATGGGTGAGAAGAATATCGAATCCTTTCTTTCGCCAGAGTGGAAACCACATTTTAAAAATACGGTTTCGCATCTTTCTTTCCGTATACTGGTTGATTCCCGAACTGTAACGATAGGAACCACCAAGTCCCATAATACGGATGCCTTTATATTCATAGATTTTATCTTCTATGCAAATGCACCCCTCGGGCGGAGTTTTCTCGTAACGGTCATCGTGATTGCCGTGTACATAGAGTACCGGGCCTTTACAAAAGGTTGCCAGAAAGGAAAGATATTTCGGATTTAAATCTCCGCAGGATAAAATCAAATCGACATCCTTCAATTTTTCCGGACGAAAGTAATCCCATAAAGATGGTGCTTCTTCGTCTGCAATTACAAGGATATTCATTCTTTTTCTCCCTTCACTCCCTGAAGTTCTACAATTGGTTTTGCCTGTTCTTTTAACTCGTATTTTTCAGGAATTTCTCCTACAATATTGGCAAACAGCCAGTCCATTGTGATAATTTCTTCATTACTTAATATTGTGTTCTTTTTGCCGTGTTCTCTGCCGTTTTTGTCATAAAACATGCCCTCAAAAGGATGAAAATGTCCTTCTGTGATAAGACTTTGAAACGTATCTACAAGCCGCTTTGTTCCATAAGGCATCTGTGAAGAACAAATCAGGTTCTCTACTCCGGCAGAAAGTCCCCACCAGTAGTTTCTTGACGCTGTTTCTTTGTCAGATACCTTTTTCCATGTACCGTCTAGCATCTGCTGTATGATTTTTTCATAGAAAATGCCCCAATCAAGAACACTGGTAGCTATGTTCAGGATTTCACCATTTTCATTGGAATAAAGACCGAATCTCCGATTACATCCGTCAGCAGAAATCATATCTCTGGCGGAGACAAGGGCAAGTTCCTCAACTGCTGCTTTTTGCTTTCCTTTTTCGGAAGTCCAGTTTAGATAAATCTTAATATTCGGATTTACCATTGCCACACCGAGCGCAAACGCATTGATATTGGCGATACTTCCATAAATTGGATAATCTGCCTCGTAGCCGATATTCTCTCCCTTTGCCATAGAACCTGCAATCAGCCCGGTTAAAAACTTCACCTCATACATTCTCGTATAATAGGTTGGAATCGACTTCCACGCATAGTTCAAAGAACAGTTAAGTATCTGTACTTCTGGATATTTTAATGCGGCTTTTAAACTTTCTGGCATTAAAAGAGGTGTGGTCGTAAATATGACCTGATTTCCATCGACCGCTGCCTGTTCCACATCTCCGATATAACAACTTGTCTCTACTTTTTCTGGAAAGACTTCCTCAAGATGTAGCCTGCCAAGTTCATGTGCATATAACCAGCTTGATGTATCTGGCTTCTTATCATAGACAAAGGCAATAGAAAGCTTTTGGGTGGAATTTAGTAGCTTATTCCAAAATGCCGGTTTTTTTTCTTCCGGCTCTAACAAACGCTTTACTGACTCTGCCTCTTTTGCTGGAACAAACTCTTTCCACATTTTAAGAATTTCTTCCCGAAGTTTTGATGCCGGCTTACTGGCTGCCTCTTCATAAGAAAAAATATTGAGATAGATTAAAAAGGCATCTCCGGCCGTCAGCACTGCTTCTTCGTTTCCTGCGACTGCATTATATATAGAAGAAAAATGATAGAAAAGGCTTTGTAACTTCTTCCGTTCCTCATCACTGCAATCTTCGTTCCGTTCCTTTCCCATAAATTTCAGGAGTTTCGCATAATTTCCCACCTGTTTACAAACAATATCATAGAATTTTGTACTACGATAAAATTCTATAAATTCATAATAAAGCTTTACAGACGGCTCATCTGTTTTTTCTGGAAAAATTCGGATTACCTTTGCCATAATGTGTGAGGCATCGAGATACTTCATAACACTGACTCGCTTATTTCCCTCTTGCACATAAAACTGATGCATAAATTCATAAACTAAAATCGGGTCTCGAATCCCCTCTTCCATCTGCGCCTCATAAAGTGTAATCCACTTCCTTGCAAATTCGCTGTTCTCTGGAAGAATCGGAAGAAAATCTTTACTGAAGGCATTCTGTCTGCCTGCAGTTCTCGTCCCAGTCACAAGCGAAAGTGGTATTTCCATTTCTCCAAGCACTTCCTCACCTGCTGTTTTTACATAAGCGGATACTTCATCAAGCACCGGTGGATATAAAGACCAACCTCTTGATGCACAGGTTCGATACTGCTTCATTGCTGCTTTTCTTGCTTTTTGGTATTCCTCTTTATACTCTTCTGTCATCATTGATACTCAAACACTCCCCATTTGTTTTTATAACTTCTTTATACCATAATGCAGAGTCTTTTGGAATCCTTTCCTGTGTTTCAAAATCTACATAAACTGGCTTCTCGTTCTCTAAAATAGAAGCAACTAATGTTTTTGTCATTGCATGAATCTTAGCGATAATCTCTTTTTCTTCTATATAAATTACCGGTATTAAGTATTTCGCATGCTCTGTCAAGCAGCCATAGTCAGCCCTTTACATATTGTTCTAAATATTCTTTGTCTTTTATAAGTATCTTCTGGTCAGCTATGAAAATAATTCCATTTTCTCTTAAACCGCGCAGGATACGATTCACACTATTTCGTGTAGAAATACCACAAAATCCTGCAATATCATCATTGGTAATCTGAAAGTCAATAAGTATCCCGTCTTTCATTTTCTTTCCAAATGGTTCTATCTGCAAGTATAAAAACGCACATACCGCTCCTGTTTTTCCATTCATTGTCATAAGCTGCTGGCGGTAGATTGCCTGAGAAAGTTGTTCTCTATAGTAGGCATTAATATAATCCTGAAGTTTTTTATCTTCATTGACATATTCCCAGAAAGTTACTCGTGGAATTTTATAGAAAACGGCTGTCTCGCTTTCTATCCGCACATTAAATGGTGCTGAAGTGTACTGACTTACTTCATCTCTTAATAAAGAAATAATATCTGGTGCTTTTAAATAAGAAATATTAAATTCCCTTCCATCTCTTAAGATGATACTTGTTTTTACCACTCCTTCTTTTAATACATAAGTATTTTGCTGATCTAATCCATAGTAAGTAAGATACGCATGGCGTAATTTATGTACGGTAGGAATATCTTTTTTTTCCAAAAATTCTAGTAAATATTCATGATTCATTCTTTTTCACCCTTTCTTCATAAAATAGTATATCATATCTTTAACAGATGTTGGTAACATTTGATAACATTTTTTATTATTATCTTTTACTAACACTTTTTATTAACATGAAATGTTGTTTTCATAGAGATTCATTTTATATAAAATAGATTTTCGTCAGGAGATTTATATACAAAAATCTACTTAACAAATTCAAATGCACATAATTTTACAGGAGGATTTTAAAATGTTTGAAATGAACGTACCTTATGATAAAGGAACAATGAAAATCAGCTTGCCTGAAAAAAATCTTGCAGGTGTTTTAGAGGGAAAACAGAGCGAATATACCACCGAACTTTCTGAAAAAGAACTGGTAGAGCAGTCTTTAGATAATCCGATTGGTTCTAAATCCTTAGAAGAACTGGCAAAAGGAAAAAAGGATATTGTCATTATCAGTTCTGACCACACTCGTCCGGTTCCTTCAAAAATTATTACCCCTATTCTTTTACGAAGAATCCGTTCCGTATCTCCGGATGCCCGAATCCGCATTCTTGTTGCAACTGGTTTTCATCGTCCAAGTACACATGAAGAATTAGTTGATAAATATGGTGAGGAAATTGTTGCAAATGAAGAAATTGTTATGCACATTTCTACGGATGATGCTTCTATGAAAAAAATTGGTGTTTTACCAAGCGGCGGTGACTGCATTATTAACAAGATAGCAGCAGAAGCTGACCTGTTAATTTCCGAAGGCTTTATCGAAGCTCACTTTTTCGCAGGTTTTTCCGGCGGCAGAAAGTCCGTCTTGCCAGGTATTGCTTCCTATAAAACAATTATGGCTAATCACAGCGGAGAATTTATTAATGACAAAAAATCCCGCCCAGGTAATCTCTGCCATAATTTAATTCATGAAGATATGGTTTACGCTGCAAGAACGGCAAATCTTGCTTTCATTGTTAATGTTGTATTAAATGGAAATCACGAAATCATTGGTTCTTTTGCCGGAGATATGGAAGCTGCCCATGAAAAAGGCTGCGATTTTGTCCGCTCTCTTGCAAGCGTAGATAAAGTAGATTGTGATATTGCAATTTCTACTAACGGCGGATATCCACTTGACCAGAATATTTATCAGGCAATTAAAGGTATGACTGCCGCTGAAGCTACTCTTCCTGACAGTGGAATCATTATCATGATTGCCGGATGCCGCGATGGTCATGGCGGAGTTGGTTTCTACCACAATATCGCCGATGTAAAAAATCCGGAAGAATTTGAACAAAAGGCTATCCATACTCCTCGTTTGGAAACAGTTCCTGACCAGTGGACTTCCCAGATATTTTCCCGTATCCTTGCACATCATAAAGTCATCATGGTATCAGATCTCGTTGACCCAAAACTGGTAAAAGATATGCATATGGAACTTGCTTCTAACGTGGATGAAGCTCTTGCTATGGCATTTAAAATCAAAGGAAACGATGCAAAAGTTGCTGTTATTCCTGATGGTTTAGGTGTTGTTGTTAATATCTAAATTTTAGTATTAAAAATCTTAGTAACTATAATCACTGATATTATTTCATAATTTTAATATGAAAAGTCTTCAGTAACTATAATTATCGATATAAATTATTTCATGATTGATTTTTATTATAAGGACCAGCCACGAAAGCATTGTGAAAAATCAATGTATTTCAAGTTGTTTTTTATTAAAACGCTTTTATTAGAATAAATAAATTTATAAAACAAAAGAAAAGAGACGGAAGGAAAAATCGTTATGTTACACTCACTTATAGCTGAATTTTTAGGAACAGCCCTTATGATTTTATTCGGTGTCGGCGTACACTGTGATGAAGTCCTTACTAAAACAAAATACCATGGAAGCGGACACATTTTTGCTATCACCACTTGGGCTTTTGGTATTTCTGTTACCCTGTTTATCTTCGGAGGTGTCTGCATTAACCCTGCCATGGCATTATGCCAGGCAATTCTTGGCATGATTCCGTGGAGCAATTTTATTCCTTATTGTATTGCAGAATTTCTCGGTGCCTTATTTGGTTCACTTGTCGTATATGTAATGTACGCTGATCATTTTAAAGCAAGCGAAGGGAAAATAGATCCGATTGCCATTCGAAATATCTTTTCTACAAATCCAAACTGTAGAAATCTTCCTCGTAACTTTTTTGTCGAGACAATCGCAACAACTGTTTTCTTAACTGCCATTTTAGCTGTCGCAACCAATTATGAAAAACAGTTACCTATCGGTGTCGGACTTATCGTCTGGGCTGTTGGTATGGGACTTGGCGGAACTACAGGATTTGCCATGAACCAGGCAAGGGACTTAGGACCACGCCTTGCGTTCCAGTTACTCCCTATCAAAAATAAAGCTGACAATGACTGGCAGTATGGACTGCTTGTTCCGGGGATTGCTCCATTTGTCGGAGCTGTCTTAGCAGCTTTATTCTCCCATTATTTTCTTGCTATTTAATTCATTAGACAAACTACAGACGAAGCCATCGCCCTCAATAAGGCATATTTGTGGTCTCGGAGCAAGTGTTGGATGCGAGCGCGTGGAGCGAACATTCAACACGCCGCGACTAAAAGCACAAATATGCCTTATTGAGGGCAATGGCTTCGTCTGTAGTTTGCTTAATGAATTAAATAGTAAGAATCCATTGCATTTGGAAATATTTTTTAGTATAATTGACATATAGGATTTTGGATGCAAAGATTTCATTTTCTTTACATTCTTAATTTTAATCATGTTTAATGTATAGTCACATTAACTAAGGAGGATTTATTTATGGCAACTTGGAACAACCTTGACACTCTGGCATCTTATGAAAAACTTGCCGGACTGAAAAATCATGTAGACATCAAAGAAGCTATGGCTGGTGAGAATGGTGCAGAACGTGTAGCAAAGTACACAGCACCAATGGCTGAAGGTCTTAGCTTTAATTATGCTGCAAAACAGGTAGATGATACTGTTTTAACTGCATTAACAGAATTAGCTGAAGAAGCACAGCTTGCTGAAAAGTTCGAAGAATTATATAACGGTGCTGTTATCAACACAGGAGAAAAACGTCTTGTTCTTCATCATTTAGCACGTAGACAGTTAGGTAATGATGTTGTTGTTGACGGTGTAAACAAGCGTGAATTTTACGTTTCCCAGCAGGAAAAAGCAGCAGACTTTGCGAATAAAGTTCATGCTGGAGAAATTACTAACGCTGCAGGCGAGAAGTTCACAACTGTAGTTCAGATTGGTATCGGTGGAAGTGACTTGGGCCCTCGTGCTTTATATATCGCATTAGAGAACTGGGCAAAAGAGAATGGTGTTGCTAAGATGGAAGCAAAGTTTATCAGTAACGTAGATCCTGATGATGCTGCTGCTATTTTAAAATCTACTGATTTAGCTCACGCTCTTTTCATCGTTGTATCCAAATCCGGAACAACTTTAGAGACATTAACAAACGAAGCTTTCGTTAAAGATGCTTTAATAAAGGCCGGATTAAATCCTGCAAATCATATGCTTGCTGTAACAAGTGAGACATCTCCTTTAGCAAAGAGTGATGATTACTTAGAAGCATTCTTCATGGATGACTACATCGGCGGACGTTACTCCTCCTCTTCTGCAGTTGGCGGAGTTGTTCTTTCCCTCGCATTTGGTCCAGAAATCTTCGCAAGAATCTTAAATGGTGCTGCTGAAGAAGATAAACTTGCTGCAAACAAAAATATTTTAGAGAACCCAGATATGTTAGACGCATTAATTGGTGTTTATGAGCGTAACGTTCAGGGATATCCATCTACTGCAGTGTTACCATACTCTCAGGCATTAAGCCGTTTCCCAGCGCACTTACAGCAGTGTGATATGGAATCTAACGGTAAGTCTGTAAACCGTTTCGGCGAACCTGTAAACTATGTAACAGGTCCTACAATTTTTGGAGAACCTGGAACAAACGGACAGCACTCTTTCTATCAGTTATTACATCAGGGAACAGACATCGTTCCTTTACAGTTTGTTGGATTTAAGAACAGCCAGATTGGCATGGATGTAGTAATCGAAGACAGCACAAGTCAGCAGAAATTATGTGCAAATGTAGCTGCACAGATCGTTGCTTTCGCATGCGGTAAGAAAGATGAGAATCTTAATAAGAATTTCGAAGGTGGACGTCCATCCAGTATCATTATCGGTGACCAGTTAACACCTGAATCACTCGGTGCTTTATTAGCTCATTTCGAGAACAAGATTATGTTCCAGGGATTTGTATGGAATGTTAACAGTTTTGATCAGGAAGGTGTACAGCTTGGTAAAGTTCTTGCAAAACGTGTTCTTGCACACGATACAGACGGAGCTTTAAAGGCTTACAGTGATCTGTTAAATATCTAATCTTAGAATAAACAGACAAAAATGAAAAAGGCAACTATCTAGAGCGTGTCTGAAAAATGCTTTCTGCAAGATGTGCGTTACAATTTGCGGTATATTTTGCCTTCATTCAGTTGACGTAGCCCGCTACACCGCCCTCATTCAGGTAAAATCTCCCACAAATTGGGGCGTGCAGATTGCAGGAATGATTTTTCAAACACACTCTAGAGTTGTTAAATAAGCGAAAATAGAACAGCGAACTATCTACAGACATTTCATATCACAGCTCTTAAAATGCTTGATAGCATTTTAAAATTGCTCTGGACGTGTTTGTTGGATAGTTCGCTGTTTTATTTCCTTCTGGAAGAGAATAAATAGTGACTACTAGTTACTTTTTTGAAAGCTTACTTGTTGATATAATAAATTATATTACATATGGTACTTGTATCAAATATTACAGGATAATTAAGGAACTTTTTTCTGAAAATGTGCTATAGTAACATTATACATGTAGTACTTTTATGCAATATTTTAAGGAGGGATTGCTATGAAGAATACTATTTTTAAATCATTTAAATTTACTTTTTCATTGATGCTTACGGTTATGCTATGTCTATCTTTCTCTACTATTACTAATGCCGCATCTGTAAAAGATATTCCTGTCAAGAAAACAATATCTGCAGATATTACCGGGGATGGAAAAGCGGATAAAATTCTTATCACAACTACTATGGACGATGATTTCCGCGTAAAAAAACTTAAAGTTACGGTAAATAAGAAAACGGCTTTTAGTAAAAATTGTACTGACAGCGGAATTAATTATATCACCGCTAAATATGCCAAAATGACAAACAAAAATGAGTTTATTCAATTAATGGGTATTGGCGATAACGATTACATTGTATTTAACCAAATTTACAAATATAACAATACATCTAAAAAGCTGTATTCTGTAAGCAAACTAGACAATACCGCCTGTGAGATTGTATCTGCCAAGAAAAACCGTCTGACTCTTCATCACGGAGAACAGCCTGCTGAAACAGGATGGCTTACCTGGAAAATGTCTTATAAATTCCGTAATAATAAACTTGTTTTGACAAATGCTACTACTTCTACCGTAAAAAGCACAATCGGTTACAGCAGAAAAGACTCTTACAGTAAGTTATTCCGCAAAAATATTTTTGTAACAGCAAAAAAATTAAGGTTTTATAACGGAAAGAAACTTGCCTTTACTGTTCCAAAGGGTAAACAGGTTACTCTGAAAAAACTCACACTGTCCAAAGGTAATATTTACCTTCAGTTCCAGTATGGAAAGAAAACTGGTTGGATTAGCGTCAACAATAAAAATTACGACTTTGAATCACCGTACTTTAAAAAAGTAAACAGCAGATTGGCTGGATAGATTTTGAGTTACCTCAGGAAGGATGCCCCCCTGAGAATGAAATAATCCTTATTTGTGGCCTCAGAGCAAGTATTGGATACAAGCGAGTAGAGCAAGTATTCAACACGCTGCGACTAAAGTCACAAATAAGGATTTTTCATTTCATTCTCAAAGAGCTGTGCTTTGGCAGTTGGAGCAAATCAAATCATCACAAAGCTCTGATAATCAAAATTCATACTTACGAAGTTCACAATTCTTAATTCCAAAGCCTGCGAATTCCTCGTTGCTCATATCCCGGACATAAGACTCGATTGCTCTTGAGATTCCATTATGCGCTACTAACAGATACACTTTGTCTTCTTTTTTTATATCATCAAGAAGATTATAGATTCTCTGGCAAAGCTGTAACATAGATTCACCGCCTTCATAACGGCACACAAAATCTTGTTTCGCTCTTTTGAATTCTTCACCATTTCTTGGAGTTGATTCATATTTTCCAAAATTCTGTTCTTTTAATCGAAGTTCTTCTCTCGCCGGAATTCCCGTTACTTCTGAAATATGTTTTGCTGTATCGGCAGCACGCATTAAAGGAGAATATAAAATCTCATCAATCTTAATTCCTTCTTTTAAAATTCTCTCACCTAGTTCCGCCGCCTGCTGATGCCCTAAATCTGTCAGGGCGATGTCTGTTGCACCACAAATTTTATTCTCCACATTCCATACGGTCTGTCCGTGTCTTGTAAAATAAAAATATTTTGCCATAATGCCTCCTGTAAGATGTTCTTTTTACATTATACTCCTGGCGAAATAACATGACAATAATGATTTGTGGGTTCTGTTTATGGTCAGCTCAGGAAATCAGTTAGAACATTGAAGAAAAAATGGGATTAAGATTGTTATTTTTTTCTAAAAATCAATTTTATCAGCCTGTTTCTTGCATAAATATGCTCCTTTATCCCAATTTTTCTTTCAATTCGCACAACTTTTCTGTGCCAACATGCGGACATTTTTATTTTTCTTTGTCTATATTTTAGCTATATAAATTTATTTTGAATATTTTTTTCATTTTCTTTCATCTTTTTTATTAATTTGCCTAAAACTATTGCTATTTTTTATACAAATGCAGGCTATATCATGTTGTGTTTCATTTTTATTTTTTTATTTGTCAAAAATCAGATAATTTTTTCTTTAAACAAATTCAACTGGAAATCCGCTATTTTAAAGGATATAAAGAGATTGTTTATTATTTATCAGATAATAAAGTTAAAAGATATTTATTTAACATAGTTGTCAGAATATTAACAGATTTGTGTATTGATTTTAGTACAATTTTCTGTTATCATACAGTCATGCGATTCGTAAAATAAAGAAAATGAAATTGAAAAAGAATAAGAAGATAAAAAAGTAATTCGGATATCCAATTATAGACGAACAGAAGGGAGTACATATTATGGGATTTTTAAAAGGGAAAACAGCGATTATCACAGGTGGCGGCCGTGCCGTATTAAGTGACGGAAGTTGCGGTTCTATTGGATATGGTATTGCAACGGCTTACGCAAAAGAGGGCGCAAACCTCGTGATTACCGGACGAAATCTGCAGAAATTAGAAGATGCGAAAGAAGAGTTAGAAAGGCTCTATGGCATTCAGGTACTTCCAGTGCAGGCAGATGTTAATGCAGGAACAGACAATGAAGCCGCTGTTGCAAATGTAGTAAAACAGGCTATTGACACTTTCGGACGAATTGATGTTTTAATTAATAATGCACAGGCTTCTGCTTCTGGTGTCAGTCTTGCGGACCACACAACAGAACAGTTCAATCTCGCATTATATTCTGGATTATATGCCGTATTCTATTACATGAAAGCATGCTATCCATATTTAAAAGAAACAAAGGGATCTGTTATTAATTTTGCTTCCGGCGCTGGCTTATTCGGAAATTACGGTCAATGTGCTTACGCCGCTGCCAAAGAAGGAATACGTGGACTTTCCCGTGTAGCCGCTACAGAATGGGGCGCAGACGGAATCAACGTTAACGTTGTTTGTCCCCTTGCCTGGACTGCTCAGCTTGAAAACTTTGAAAAAGCTTATCCAGAAGCATTCAAAGCAAATGTTAAGATGCCGCCAGCAGGTCATTATGGAGATGTAGAAAAAGAAATCGGTCGCGCCTGTGTACAGCTTGCTTCTCCAGATTTCAAATATATGAACGGAGAGACAATCACATTAGAAGGTGGAATGGGACAGAGACCATAAAGCACTATATATTATTTTCTCTTTCAAATAAAACTATCTCAACAAAAAAGCACCGAAAATCTATCGTTTAAGTAGATTTCCGATGCTTTTGCTGATATAATTTTCAAAATTTTATTAAGCTCCTTCGTACAAAATCTCACTTCTTGATTACTTTGATTTACTAAATATTCACGGAGTCCTCAGAGCCTTTATTTATGCGGTTTTAGAATCGAGGCGACGGGACTCGAACCCACGGCCTCTGCGTCCCGAACTTTGTTAAGGTCGCTGCATCTGAGTCCTTCTAATTGCCTCTGATTGCTTCTAAACTCTTTATTTATGCGGATTTTGAGCGTTTATCATTTGAAAGCCGCATAAACAAAGAATATCATTTTGTGGCACATTTGTTAGTGCAATGTTAGTGCAAACATATATCAGAAGGGTATGCTATATCTCTATCTAAAGGAATTCTCTACGCTGTTTTCTGTTCAGATAGAGCTTTAACTTCTTCTACTGCCAATCCAGAAAAATCTGCAATATCTTCTGTTGTTAACTTGCCTGACAATAACATTTTCTTAGCAATCTCGACCGCCTTTTCATGGGCTGTTTCTCTACGCATATTTTCCATTTCTCTGCACATCATTAAAACTCCTTTAAAATAATGATTATATAAAGAATTCATTTCTATTATTTTAGCATAACCATTATTAAAATCAAATCTCTTTATATAGTTTTCCATAAAAATAATGGAAAATATATCAAAGATATAGTAATATAAAAGAAATATTAATATAAAAACAAAATAGGTTATGTATTGTAAAAGATATATATAGAAATTGACAGGAGAATTATGAGTATTGGTAAAATAAAGCGTAATAAACAAGAATCTATAAAAGAATTTTGGATTAATCCCAGAGAAAAAATAAAAATATTTATTAGTTCCAAATGTGGAGATAAAGGAAAATATGACAATATAAGAAAAGAATTAAAAAAAGCTATTGAAAATACAAATTTAGCCAAAGTTTACTTGTTTGAGGAAGAAACAGCATCAACTTTAACAGCAAGCCAACATTATTTGTGGGCTTTGGAAGACAGCGATGTTTGTCTTTTTCTAATTGATAATAAAGATGGTATTCCAGAAGGAGTACAGAAAGAAATCGATACTGCTCAAAAATATAAAATTAAATCTTTATATTATTTTTGTGATGAAAGATCAACAGAAAAGACTGTACTTGAACAAAGTTTAATGGGTGCAACATTTGCTAAAAGTAAAACGATACATAAATTTGATGATTTACTTGAAGAGGGATTTCAAGCAATAATAAATGATATTATAACTGTATATTTAAGTTATTGTAGGGGGAGATTGGTTTCTAAAACGGAAGATGATGATGATACCGTATATAAAGTGGAGATAATCAAAGATACAAATTATCGAGAACCAATAATCCCAAAAACAGTTATAGAAAATATCGACAAATGTAAGGATTATATATTAAAGAAGACTATTGGATTTTCTTCAAAAAAATTACTAGGAGAAGATATTAAAACAAGTCAGTTAGATGAATGGGGAGTACAGTTTTTATCTGTTTTATTTGATAGAAGATCTATTATGAATTTCAATACAGGAATGTTTTTAGAGACTTTAAAAGAGCTGCATAATGATGATTCTTTTAAAATAGTTAGCCTACGTTGGCAGGCTATTCAATCATATTTTATGGACAATATAGAAGATTCCATCAAACACTTAACAGAAGCATTAACTATCGCAAAGCGAACAGAGCAACCTACTTGGATTATTCAAGATATATTAATAGACTTAAGAAATCAATATTCAATATTAGACGCAATAAATAATCGCTATGGTGATTCTTCAGCACAAAAAGAATTAGATGAAAATGACGAAGCAGTATATTATCCTATTTTAGATAGAATAAATAATTCTTTGCAAGAAAAATATATTAAAGAATTATATAAAGAAAAAATCAAATCTCCATATTCAATAACATTGGGAAATAATTTTGACCAGTATGGATCTCTTTTAGCTAGTACATTTATTATAGCTTTTTATAATGGCTCACTTACGCACATTGTACTTTTCTATAATAAAATAAAAGAATTTTTATTTTATCTGACTTGTAAATACAGCAATTGGAATATTAGGAGAGATCTTTTTAAATTAGTTATATTCTCTGAAAATGAATCAGAGATAGAACGAGTTAAGACAGTATATCCTGAGATATTAAATAATATGAATGATGTAGATGCAGCTGAGATAATGGAATTTTGCAATAATCAGCCTATTTCATTTAAACGGATGTCTAGCCAGTTGAAAGCTTTTGGAGCAGTTGGATACTATTTAAATGATACAGATTATGCTATATATGAAGCTCAAATTCTCAATAATATCAAAGAATGGGTAACTAATGAAAAAAAGATTCTGAATATGGGGGCAAATATATTTAAATGTTTAACAGAAATAGCTAATCGTATGTCACAAGATATATTAGCGGGAATCTGTTGTACATTTATGGAAAATGATTATGCTTACTGGTTTACGACTATGTTTAAATTTATTGCTAGGCAGATAAATTTAAATAAAATGGATAATCACTCTGCCGAAAAGCTAATTCAAAATATTATAACAGTTTTAGAAAATAAAGACAGACGGGAACAAATTGAATATGCACCCCATTTTATGTATGTTTTGCGTAATCAAAATAAGAAAATAACAGAACCGTTAGACAAAAAAATCGCAGAATATTTTCCTCAATTTTATAATGACATATACCGGTTGGAGACAACGAAGGCGCTTAAGGATGATTTCCCTCAATTTATTCAGAAATATGTAGAAAAAATCAAGGAAAATAACGATGAGCAGGGAAAAAATGGACGTTTTTTTGGACATGGAACAAGATATATTGAAACGATAAGAAATATTTTATTGGATGAGAAATGTACATATTCCGCTGAGCTTATGGATGAATTAATTATTGCTGTAAAAAACACCTTATTAATTTCTAAAGAGGGGCTACCTATAAAATTAGATGCAGTAAATTTAATGATTTGCATTATTGTAAGGTATCCAGAGGATTATAAGCGTAATATAAAGATATTTAATGAGATAATAGAGCAAAAAGAAAATATTAAAGATACTGGCCCGGAATTGTTTTCTTCTAATATAGATGAAATTGCACTAAAAATCGCAGTAGTTTTATTGGAAATAGCGATGGGGCAAGAAAATTATGCCGCTTTTTTAGAATATATGTCATATATACAAAATGATATACCAACTATACTCTCTGTTGAAAGATTACTTATTACTTATCTAGATTTAGAGGATACAATTCAATTTCCTAAAAATATAGAAATTATTGTTTTACAGAATATTTTACAGTGGTTAAGAGAGGATTCTCTTGAAGTACGTTTTGCAGCTACAAAACTTCTATTTAGGCTTATAAGAAATCCAGAAAATTCAGAACTTATTAACCAGAAAATTGTAGAGTTAGTTAATACCGATTGTGTTTATATTAAAAATCTTATCATAAGACAAATGTATAGAGCAAATGGTATTTCTGGTAAAACACAAGATTATATAATTTCAAAATGTAAAAATGATTCCTGTTTTGTGGTAAGGATGGCATGTAAGGAAGTGCAAGATAATTATAAAATACAATATAATACTACCGTATAGTAAAATAAATCCAGCAGTATATATTTCTGCTGGATTTATTCTGAGAAACATTTATATTACATAATATATTTATAAGATAATCAATCTAATAATGGAGAAATATTTTCTATTAGATTATTTTTAAATTCATTAATCAAAACTTTGCGGAATTTGAACTTTGGCAGTGGATTAGGCACAGTTTCTGTATAAGTTGTAAAATCTGCTTTGTCTTTCAGATTGTTTTCTCCGGAAAGATGACCTTCTTGATAATTAAATACCTCATATTTTACAGCTTCAGGATCTATAAACCATTTTTTTGCAAATGCATCTACTTCTTTATTAATAGCTTCATAGCGCATTTGATTAATAATGATAGAAATGTCCTTTCCAATATAGCTTTCTGGATTCTTCGCAATTTCATCTACGATTTGATATAGTAATTCTGCGAGTTTTGGTTTAGTTTCTGCGAATTCATTTATCATCTGTCGTATCAGATTTATTTTGATTTCAAAATCAGCCTCATTATAATCATCTTTTGTCTGGTCTAAAGATTCTACAACACCCTGCAGTAGCTCAACAATATATTCAAAGTCTATACGCAGTTTATTGTATGCAATCAAGTCATAATCATCTAATACAGGGGCTTCAGATGAAGATTCTTCTGGCTCTTTCTTCAGTTCTTCCATGACATTATTATACATAGCAGCATAATCTTCATATTCTTCTTCTGAAAAGTCAAATTTAGGTAAAATGTCTTCTGTATAATTGGAAAATGCCTTTAAATGGGCGAAACTGTTATCTAAAGCACGAAATAGATGGATAAACGCTTTCTTTTGCTTCCTCGATAAAGCAGCAATATCTTCAGGTGTTTTAGCCAGTTCATGAATTGTCTTTACTGCAATTACGAAATTTTCTCGAATAGTGTTCCAGTCTTCAGCGACCGGTTTTCCCTCACCACCTCTGGAATAAAGTTTTAATGCGTCATTTATTTTTTCTTTATACTTATCTGGCGACTGAAAGGTTACAATTTGTCCAAATTGTTTATTGGGTTCGAGTAATCGGTTAGTTCGTGAAAAAGCCTGGATAAGATTCTGAGGATTAAGGGGTTGTCTATCCATAAATAATGTAGAAAGACATGGAGCATTGAATCCAGTAAGTAATCTATCTACTACAATGACTAAATCGAGTTGTTCATTTCTGGAAAGGTATTTACTTTTTTTACGTGCCAGCCGGTCATTGAGATTATTATTGTAAGCCTGTATTCCGTCGATAGTGTAGTTTGTACCAAACATTTCATTGTAATCCAACAAAGATTGTTTCATTTTCTCTTGATTTACTTGGGATGCTTCTTCATTTTCTGTTACGGAATAAGTGATTGCAAATTTGGGGAAATCAGGCATGGCCTTATGAATTTCCTCATTGATCTTCAACGTATCGTTTCCCTCTTTTACTTTTTTCAGTAAATCGTAATAATGCTGTGCCTTTTGAATGGAATTAACTGTTAGCATACCTTCATAAGTTTTACCTTTGCTATTTTGCAGTCCTAGTTTGGTATAGGATTTATTTAAAATAACATCCAAGACTTCTCTCATGTGAGTTTCACTTTCAAATATAGACTCATCTAAATTCTTATTTCTTGGGCCAAGATTTTCTACCATAAATCCAAGAACAGCTTCATCATGAATAGCTTCCTTTATAGTATAGGAATGGAGACATTCGCCATAGAGTTGTTCTGTTGTTTGAGGGAGGTCACCTGCTTGTTCATATTTGTTTTCTTCAAATATAGGGGTGCCAGTAAAGCCATACCATAAAGAGTTTATAAAAAAACGTTCTATTTTACGTTTTGTTTTAGGAGTAACTGTGCGGTGGCATTCGTCAACGACAAAAGCTACTTTAAGTTTCCGTATTTTATCAAACTTTTTATTATTTTCTTTTTCGCTTTTCCTTAATAATATCTGTATCTTCTGGCGGGTGGTAACAATTAACTGTTGCTTTCCATCAGAGAGCTTTTCAATCAGTGTGTCAACACGATCTGTATCATCTACGGTAATTGTATCGTGTTTTGCGAAAGATTTAAAATCAATAGTAGTCTGTGTATCCAAATCCTTCCGGTCAATTAAAAAGATAGCTTTTTCAATGGAAGGAATATCCATTAATAGATTTCTGGCAGCCTTATAAGAAGTCATTGTTTTTCCAGAGCCGGTGGTGTGCCATATAAAACCAGATTTGCCCTGTTTAGATGCAGTACGCATCGCCTCAATCGCATGAATCTGATAAGGACGCAATAGCATTAGTTTCTGAGAATCCGTATCTAACATGGTATATCGTGTTACCATTTCATGGGCTTGTGGGATGCGGAGTACAGAATCTGCAAAATCTATATAATCACATACCGGATGATTCTTTTCATCTAGCCAACCCGAAATAAATTTTTTGTTCAGTTCAGTATCTCTTGCTGCAGAGAAGTATTTGGTATCTACAGCATTGCTGACAATAAACATCTGTACATTAGAGAATAATCCTCGAAATTTTCCTTCTGCAATATATTTTTTAATCTGATTAAAGCCTTCTATATAGGAATGGTCCTTATTCTTTAATTCAATATGAATCAGAGGAATACCATTAATAAGCAAAGTTACATCAAAACGTCTATTTCGTTCGGGCGAATTAGATTCGTTGGCAGTGCTGGAAAATCTATCTTGTTTAAAAGTTTGGTATTGGTTGATTACCTCATAGCAACTGCTTCCACCGCAAATATGCTCATTATTTAATACAAGTAAGTGTAAGCTTTCATTTCCACGTTGTATATGTACATATACTTTTCCATGTTCTCCCATTAGCCATTTCCCAGCATCGAAAAATGAATTATGAGAAACATCATTTTTTATCTTAGCAAATTCACTCTCACTTAGAGGAGTATCATTTAATTTTGCCTTGTTATTTTGCTCCAGAATATATTTAAAGTTAGCCCAGAGCTGTTCTTCATTTTTTATATCTGGTCGATATGTCCATTGAGATTCGCCATTACAAAGCTGATTAATCAATCTTTTTTCTAGTACAGATTCTAATTCTGGCATTTATTTTCTCCTTTCTGTGGGAACATATTTTGTAACATATATTTTTTGAATTCTTTTAATGCATTGCACTTCTGTTGGTGAAGAGTGATGAGGTTGTCTAGTGCGTCTAAAAACGAGGCAATTTTCTCCTGTTCTTTTAATGATGGCATATATATTTGACATTCACATAACTTGTCATAATAGAAATATAATCGAACACTTCCCTCTTGAAGTCTTTCGATCCATCTTGGAAATTCATCAGACTTAAACCAATGCCAAAGGAACCTATCACTCACATCATTGTCTGTTTGAAAAACTTCATAAAGTGAGCTAACTATCACATTTTCCATGCCTTTATAGTATCCGATAGATCCTACATTGATTCTTGCCGGATTATAAGCAAACGAATTTGGTCGAACAATATTATACGCTTTTCTGTCCGTATCTTTCATATATCCAAAATCATCATGTGCATCACACTGACGAATAAATCCATGTTCATTTGTAATAGCATACGGTTCTAAATCTAAATCTTCCTTGTTCCGTTTTCCAGCATCCCATGTGAAATCTGCAAACTTACGCTGTTCCCAATCTCCAGTAAATCCATCAAATCTAATTTTAGGAACTTTTTCATCTTTTTGTGGAAACATATTTTGAAGCATATATTTTTTAAATTCTTTTGTTTCATCGCACTTCTGCTGGTGAAGAGTGATAAGATTGTCGAGATTAATGAAACACTCTCCAATCATCGATTGTTCTTCAACGCTAGGGCATAATATAATTGTATCTCTGATTTGTTGTAAACTTAATTGTGGCATCGATAATCCAGTTTTAATCAATTGATACTTCTTTTGCTGTTTATCTGTTATAAGAGATTGATATACAAAATATGGAATCGCATCTTTAATAATTCGCACTCTAGCTGTATGTTGATTTATATTTCCCTTTTCTATTGATTTTGGTACTATTCCTGCTTTCCCGATATCTCCTGTAATCGCAACTAAAATATCATCTCCATGGATTTCAGATCGTTGTAAAGCCTCATTTGCTTCTTCTGAAATATATGAAAAATCGCCATAGCTGAATTTATTATCTTTAATAGCATCATTTCTAAAAAATGGTATTCCTGATTCTTGCCAATCGTATCCATAAGTTGTAGGAGTAGCTCCTTTAGTTATAAAATCGGATATTTCGGATAACTTACGCTGTTCCCAATCTTCAGTAAATCCTTTAAATCGTACATTTGGTGTATTCCCCATGATTTACACCTCCTCCAGTACATGGATAAACTCTTCTACAGCTTCTTTGGTTTCAGTATTATTAAAAGTTAAATCATTCAGCATACTAAGTAATTCAGAATTTCCTTTCTTGATTGCTTTATCCGTCTCTCTGATATTTTTTGTCAATGCTTTTAAATCTACTGGAGGTTCTTCTTCTATAGTATCTACATATCTTGGGATATTTAAGTTAAAGTCATTTTCTGCGATTTCATCAAAGGATGCGAGATAAGCTTCTTTTTCTACAGATTTTCTGTTTTTATATAAATCAAGGACATATTGAATATGCTCTTCATTCATTATATTTTGCTTTTTCTCTTTTACAAAGTGTTTGGATGCATCAATAAATAATACATCTCTGCCATCACGCTGTTTTTTTAATACAATAATACAGGTTGGAATAGAAGTATTATAAAACATATTGGAAGGAAGCCCGATGACAGCATAAATAGAGCCATTTTTTAATAGAGTTTTTCTAATAACTCCTTCTGCAGCCCCTCTAAATAAAACTCCATGGGGAAGAACGATTGCCATAGTACTTGATTTTGCATTCTTTAAATGATAAAAACCATGCAGTAAAAAGGCATAATCTGCCTTGGATTTTGGTGCAAGTTTACCTTCGTAATCCATAAAGCGTTCATCCTGTTTAAATCCTTCTGCCGCAGACCATTTTGCAGAATAAGGAGGGTTCATTACAACAACATCCATGCCAGTATCTACATCTACAGGCCAATCGGCATCTAATGTATCTGCATTTCTTAAATGCTGATTTTCTGGTTGGATTCGATGTAAGAACATATTCATTCTTGCTAAGTTATAAGTGGATGGCATTAGCTCTTGGCCATAGTAATGAATATATTCCGGCTGTTGGGAATAATTTTTACAACTTAGTATTAAGGATGCGGAACCCATACAAGGATCGTATACTAATAATCCTTTTTTGTTTTCTTGCCCCAGCATAGCAATCTGACAAAGAAGTTGCGCTGGGCCATGTGGCGTATAAAATTCGCCAGCTTTTTTCCCTGTTTCGGAGGCAAACTGACCAATTAAAAATTCGTATGCATTTCCAAGAACATCTCCTTCTGTGTGGATAAGGTCTGCATCTGCTAAAACAGCAAGAACATCCGCAATAGTAGCACTTTGTTTCTGATCACCGGTGCCAAGACGATTAGAATATAAATCTACATCTGAAAACAATCCATTGAATAACTCGTCAGATTCCTCGATACGATTAAAGGCTGCCTGCAATTTTTCTCTATTAAAACAATTTTCCTTCACATCCTTAAGCATACTAATATAAGTCATATCCGGTTCAAGAACATAATGCATTGTTTCTTGTAATTCTTCTAATAAATCTGCTACATCTTCGTCTGTCATTGCTTCTTCATAGGCCTTCTGTGCCTCTTCTGTACTTTCAGGTATTTTATCGTACAGAAAGTCATAAGCCTTTGCTAAATAAGAATCAGATAAATATTTATAGAAAACTAACCCTAAAAGGTACGTTTTATATTCATTTGCATCCATCTTTCCGCGTAATACATCTGCGCCATTCCATAAAACCTGTAATAAATCTTTTCCTTCTGCCATTTGTTAATCCTCCTCTATTTTCTTTATAATTTCAATAGATAATCGCTCTATATTTTTTGTCTGCTGAACCATTAAATGCTTTTGCATAAGCATCTGTTTATAGATAGAGCCAATAACTTTCTGTCGCTCTATATTTAAAAAGGGGATTTTTAATTCCCTTATATTTTTAACTGTCAGTTTTTTTACACTTAGAGTTGTTCCCTGATGGAACATATTGATCTGTTGCAATAGGTGTTTACTCTCATTAAACTGATAACAAAAAAACCAAGGGTCTAGTATCTGTGTATCAAAAGAGCATTTTAAAAAGTTGGCTGTTATACATTTTTTACTGTTTACTTCCGATAAAGGAGCAGCCTTCGATTTTATTAGATTAATAATACATTCCGTATCTGTCGAGAGATTCTTAGTACCCTGCAAGTCTTTTTCAAAATCTTCTTGCGTATAAACAACTATATCATCTGTATTTAATCGAGAGGTATTTTTTCCTAGAGAAAAAAGCATTATGTCTTCCAGTTTCTTTTCTTTCACTTATTATCCTCCTTTCAACCAATATGAAATTTAATTAAATTACGTAAGCTGTATTTTTATAATAAATCAGAAAATACATAATGTCAATGAGTAATTTAATTAAATTTCAATTATTTGTTTTGCGAGATATTGATTTAGATAGTCGTTTTTTGTCTGATATTGGAATACTTTCTTTTTATATAGTATATTTTATTTAAAGAGCTTATAATGATTTATATACATTGATAAAGGAGAGGTTTTTTTGATTCAAAAATTTGGATGGTATTGGTATTTATCAGGTAATGAAGATAAATTAAGAGAAGATAAGTGTGGAAAATGGATGTATTTTTTTACAGATCAAGGCATAGCACAGGAGCTTTGCCAGAAGGCTATTGATAATAAAATCTGCTATGAATGTAAATGTACGGATATGGAAGTGGCAAATACAGATTCCGGGGTAATATGTTTTTACGTAAACGGAGATGATACAGAGAATCATAAAAGAGTTATTCGATTTATGATGGAGAATAATTTAATACGTAAGACAAAAAAGGGTACATATTATAATATCAGCTTTAAATTCGATGAACAGACTTCTTGTCGGGAATATGGAGCAGATTTTGAAGGACGATTGAAGTTAGAAAACTTTATAGATTTACAAACCGGAGAATTTAGATAAGTATTATAAATATGGAAGTATCATTTATAACTCAAGCAGCATTACGAGACTATATAAATAATATTAGATAAAGCTCAAAACGAATATTTGAAGTTGCTGCATAATGAGAATATCCCCATCACCGGAATAAATCCTGTGATGGGGATTCAAATTTAAACAGATAGACTTATTCATGCGATTTTTTTAGAATTTAATAGAGGATAGCTAGAAAACTTAATTTGTAAATATCTAAAATAACTATATAACAAAAAATATTAAATTTGATTGTGAATATCCCTTAATTATGTTAAAATATAAGTATTAAAAATAACTAAAGTTAAAATAAATACTTATATTTGAGAGGAAGGATAGTAATGGGGAAGATATATGGTTATGCCAGAGTATCAACGAAGAATCAACGTCTGGATCGGCAGATAAAGAATATCCTTGTATTTTTCCGGTAATATTCTGTAATAATAACCATCCGCCTTGCATAGATTCTCCCAGTACGTTCGACTCTGACAATTTTCTGGAACCTGAATACGGTCATAATAAGTTCCCGTCTCAGCTAATTTTCTACTAAATTTTTCAGCCAAATTCTTATTCCATCGCTCTTCCGGCATAGCTCTCATTATCCAATCATTTAAGAAAAGACATTCGGCTAAATCGTCATCAGATAAAATAGCATAGTGCTTTTCGTTTAATTGTATGTTATATCCACGTTTTACAGCGTCCACAATATCTTCTGAAGTTGTCTCTGTTCTTGTACATATTGCTTTGGGATAAAATGGGAATACAAAAGGATATAATTTATCCTGAGTTTCTTCTGATAAAGAAAAATAGAGATTTCTTAGATCACTCTTAGAAAACTCCATTGGAAACATCTGCTCCAATATAGAAGCAGCATCTTTGGCACTCACTGAAAAATTTTTATTATTAATCGTCAGCTTAATATTTCGTTTATGTTCTTTAAAATACAGCTTAACAGTATCCATTTTAGGAATGATACAACTTTTCTTTTCACCATTCTTTCTTAATTGCAGTACATTATTACTTATACTCTGATTAAGTAATGTAATTTTTAGATCATCAAGCATTCCATGTTCCATCGCGTATCTCACGATTGCTTCCTTTTTGTCCATTAGACATTCCTCCTTATTTTGAAAGTTTACATTTCTAATATGAGAGGATTGATATATAAAAGTTTTCAAAGAGGAATTCTATTCTAAAAAATTCGTCTAAAAGTTCCTTTAATTTTTCATGTTATATATTAGAGAAAAGAAAAATGCGAATTAAATACAATAAAGATATTGAAAAAATAGGAGAATACTATGATTAATTACATGATAGACTCAGAAAATATAGGGATAACATGGATCCCTTATTTAAAGGAAAATATAAAAAAGAGTGACAGAGTATTTTTATTTTATACAGACAAAAGTCCGTCGATTCCATGCAATGAACTTAAAACCTTAGCTTCATTTATCAGTCAAATTCAGACAATATATTGCCATAATGAAACAGCAAATGCTCTCGATTTCCAGCTTTGTTCTTATCTAGGATATTTGATACGGGGAGGCTCTAAATCCTTTTACTGCATTTTGACAAATGATAAAGGCTTTGATGCAGCCGTGTCATTTTGGAAAGATAAAGGTATAAAAATATGTCGAAGTGAGCTTTTAAAAAAAGAAAATCTTGTTCTTGCTTCTAGTGCCGCATCCATCTAGTTTTTAAAGTATCGTTGGATATAGCTTTGCCAGCTTAATTCTGGCATCAGCTGTTGTGAACTGCCAATTTATTTTTACGCATCTCGCATTCCGGTTAACTGTCCAGTTACGAACCTGTTTTTCAAAACTTTCGAAATCTGGAAGTGGTTTTGCAAGTGCCTGGCGGCTCATAACTCCTATTTCAATTTCTGCCATATCCAACCAGCTGCCATGTTTTGGCGTGTAATGCCATTCAAAACGTTTGGTTAACCGATTTGCTTCTTCTGCTGAAAACGCCTTGTACAAAGAAGACGGCGCATGGATATTTAAGTTATCTGTGACCAATATGATTTTTTCCGCTTTTGGATATAGCTCATCTGCTGTATAGCGAAGAACTTCGGCAAAATCGATTGCTGTCCGGGTCTGTTTTACAATAGTTTCCCGTTTTCCCGCCAGCGGCTCAGATATCATAAAGATATCTGCAACTCCATTCCGGACATAAACAGAATCTACTTTTTCCGGTTCCCCAGGTTTACAGGGAATCCGTTTTTCAAGGATCAGCTGTTTATTCGTTTCATCAATACAAACTACCGGTCTGGACGGATCATATGGTCTTTGATATACATCCAGAACATCCTCCATTTTTGCTACGAATTCAGCATCAGCCTGGGGGATGCACCACTCTTTTACAAGCCACGGTTTAATTTCGTTTTTTTCATAACGTTACAGACAGTACTATCGGTGATGTAATCAACAACTTCCAGTCGTATCAGCTCATCAGCGATGGCCTGCATAGTCCAACGGGAAGTCCCTTCCGGAGGTGTCGAACAGGCAATTGCACAAATCCTTGTTTCTACATCACCTGTAACTTTTCGGTGTCGGTTTTTTTGCGCCTTTCTTCCAAGGGCAGATTCCATGCCTTCTGTTACAAAACGCTGGGCAATTCCAGCTATTGTACTATGGGAAGCGCCATATGCTTCTTTGATACGGTCATACGTCCAGGAACTATTTTCGGGCTTTTGATCCAGCTTTAGTAAGATTTGAGCATGCTTTATACAATAACCTTTTCCACCCTTTTGGATGAGCGATTTGAGTTCCCGTATTTCTGTATCGGTAAGTGTAACATGATAACGTGGCATTGCGTATCCTCCAGAACTGTTTTTTGAAT
>OLRX01000790.1_pt1 | contig 26731 bp, 30 predicted proteins | sample 1672991 | NCBI WGS metagenome assembly OLRX01 (sample SAMEA3136744, study PRJEB25190) | human gut metagenome | biome: human gut; feature: human-associated habitat; material: faeces | place: Austria | collected 2013
AGCGTGACGCTGCTCGAGACGGCAGACGGGAGCGTATCTATAACCGTCAGCGCGCTGACAGAGCTTGCCAGACGTTATCTTGCTTCGGTAGCGGGGCTTATGTCTTATGAAGTATATGTTTCCGTGAACGAAGAGCGCACCATAAATTTAAAAGTCAGCGTGACTTTAAGACCTGAGACAGTCATACCGGAGGTGACCGCCAACATCTCCAAGGGCTTGACAGAATACATAAATCTCTATTCCGGCATACTCGTCAGCGAAGTAGCTATAGACGTGCTGCCTACTAAGCCTGCTAAATAATACAGTGAGGCGTTAAAATATGCAGTCTTTTAAAGAATGGGCGGCGGCTAACAAAGGTGTGCTGATAGGCGCCGGCATAGGCTTGATATTGGCGGTAATGATGCTGGTTTTTGGTTTTTTCCCGACCTTGCTCATAGCCTTTTTTGTGGGCGTGGGCGCGGCTTTGGGCGCTATGCCGCAGGTGCGGGCGGCGCTGAAGCTTTGGGCGTCAGGTTTAATAGAAAGGTTTTTCAAAAATTAGTCGGCTGTTGGCGGGGGCAGATTTTTAGCTGTGCCTGCTTGAGCTATTTATAGAAGGAGAAGGTATATGAGCAAAAAGCTGGCCAGAGAGGCGGCTATGAGTTTGCTTTACGAATTGGAAGTGGGCGGAGGCTCAGAGGAGACGCTGATCCAGATGGGCGATGTGCTCAACTTTGAAAAAGTAGAAAAGCATAAAAAATATATAAACGAAGTAGTCGAGACGTTCAAGGCGCATAAAGAGGGCGTGGATTCGCTGATAAGCGAGCATACGCGCTCGTGGAAGCTTGAGCGTCTTTCGCGAGTTGATTTGTCTATACTGCGCCTCGCTGTGGTAGAGATGGTGTTTATGGGAACGCCGGTCGCGGTGATAATAAACGAGAGTATAGAGCTGGCCCGCGCATACTCGCTGGACAAGTCTCCGTCGTTTGTAAACGGAGTTTTGGGCGGGATAGCTCAGGAGCTTGACAAAGGCGAAGATGAGCTGCGCGCGAAGATAATTTCTTATGGGGAAGTTAAAGAAAATGAGGAAAATACGGAGGATGAGACCGAAAAAGGGTTTTGCGGATTAGCATGATATATTTGGGGATAGACACCAGTTGTTATACTACGTCTTTGGCGGCAGTGGATGAAGACGGCGTTATAGTTGCGGATAGGAGGATACCGCTGGAAGTAGAACCGGGAAAGAAAGGCCTGCGTCAGTCGCATATGGTTTTTCAGCACATTAAAAACCTCGCGCAGATTGCGGAGAGCTTCCCCGGGAAAGTAGCTGCCGTGGCTGCAAGCGCAGCTCCCCGGCCTGCGGAAGATTCATATATGCCTGTTTTTGCCGTTTCCGAGTCTGCGGGAAAGCTGATGGCGGCTTCTGCCGGAGCGAAGTTTTATTCGCTGACTCATCAGCATGGGCACATCGGAGCGGCTCTTTTGGATAAACCTGAGATACCGGAGGGGGAGATGCTCGGGCTGCACCTTTCCGGAGGGACGACTGAGCTGCTGCGGATAGTAGTGCGCAGAGGCATAATACATGAGATAGAGACAATCGGCGGGACAAAGGATATATCGTGCGGTCAGCTTTTAGACAGGACGGCGAATCATCTCGGGCTGCCGTTTCCGGGAGGGCCGGAGCTGGAGAAGATAGCGACGGTGCCGGAGCCCATGCGCGTCAGCGTGAGAGGAATGCGGTGTAATTTGTCAGGAGCAGAAACTGCGCTGAAAAAGCTGCGTATTTCCGGAATGCCGGAGGGCGTGGTCGCGGCTACAGCTCAAGAAGTAGTCAAAAATACAGTGCTGGAGCTTATAGCGAATGCAAAACATATAACGGGGATAAGGCGAGTGTTGCTTTTCGGAGGAGTGATACGTAATATGTATCTAAGAAAAAGTCTAAGAGATCCGGATATAATTTTTGCTGAGAAGCAGTACGCCAGCGACAACGCATGCGGATTGGCAGATCAGGCTGCGAAGCTGTTTAAAGCAGGACTATAATGAATGCACTCCTGCGCCGGACGCCTGCGGCGCGCGGTCAAAAAGTATTCATGTATTTTAAAGTACTTTAAATTTAGTTTAGTATAGATTGTAAGCGGATAATAATTAAGTTTAATCCTAAGGAGAACGAACTTGAACATAATAGACGGTAAGAAGCTGGCAGAGCGTCTGCGCTCTGAAATGGCGGCAGAAGCAAGTGAGATGAAGAAGCATGGCACGGAAGTGACGCTCGCGGTCGTACTCGTGGGGGACGATCCGGCGAGCGCAGTATACGTTAGAAATAAAGAACGCGCCTGCGAAAAGGTTGGCATTCGCTCTTTGGCGTTTAAGCTCGGGTCGAGCACGACGCAGGAGGAGCTGAACACTCTCGTTCGTGAACTCAACGGCAGAGAGGATGTGCATGGGATACTTGTGCAGTTCCCCCTTCCGTCTCATCTGAGTCAGACAGAGGTGCTTTCGCTTATAGACCCCCGCAAGGACGTAGACGGACTTACATTGCAAAATCTCGGCGCGCTTATGGCCGGAGAGAGCGGACACGTGAGCTGCACGCCTCTGGGAATAATAGAGCTGATAAAGAGCACCGGGACGCAGATTGCCGGGAAGCGCGCGGTCGTCCTCGGCAGGAGCAGGCTGGTGGGGAAGCCCGTGGCGCAGCTGCTTCTCGCTGAGAATGCGACGGTTACGATGTGCCACTCGCGAACACAGAATCTTGCGGAGGTGTGCGCCGAGGCCGATATTCTCGTTGTGGCGATGGGCAGAGAGGAATATGTCTCGGCGGATTTCATTAAAGAAGGGGCAGTAGTAATAGACGTCGGCATAAATCGAACGGAGAACGGATTAAAAGGCGATGTGGATTTTGACTCGGCGTCGAAAAAGGCGGGGTATATTACACCTGTGCCGGGAGGCGTAGGCCCGATGACGATAACTATGCTTCTCAGCAATACTATAGACGCGGCTAAGAAGTTCACGGCGGGCTGAAAATCATGAAATATATAAAAGAGATAGACGTCAGACTCAGCGAGCTGCTGACGGAGAGAGAGCCGAGACTGCTGTTCCGCTCTATGCGGTACAGCGTTATGGCGGGGGGCAAGAGACTTCGCCCCGCTCTGTGCATGATGGCGGCGGAGATCGCAGGAGCAGATATGAATGAAGCGCTGGACGTAGCGTGCGCGATAGAGATGATACACACATACTCCCTCATTCACGACGATCTGCCCGCGCTGGATAACGATTCTCTGCGCAGAGGAAGAGCGACGAGCCATATGGTGTTCGGCGAGGCTCAGGCAATACTCGCGGGCGACGGCCTGCTTTCATTTGCTTTCGAACTCATGCTGGACAATGCGTCTAAATATCCTCAGCATTTTGACAGACATATAAAAGCTATGAGATATATAGCGAACGCGGCGGGCGTAAACGGCATGGTCGCGGGTCAGGTTGTAGATGTAGAGCTTTCCGGCGAGGAGGCGAATATGTCTCAGCTGGAATACATCTATCTTAACAAGACGGCCGCTATGATACGCGGGAGCCTTCTCGCCGGTCTTTCGCTCGGGGAATGCACTCCGGAGGAAGAAAAGGGCATGTCTGATTTCGGCAGGAGACTGGGTGTTTCGTTCCAGATAATCGACGACGTTCTGGACGTGGAAGGCGGGGACACGGGAAAAACCCCGGGCAGAGACGCCGCCGCGGGAAAGACGACGTTTGCGTCGCTTTTCGGAGTGGACGGCGGAAGAACAAAGGCGCGTGAGGTATATGCTCAAGGCGAGAGCGCGCTGAGCGTTTTCGGAGACAGAGCGTCTGAGCTGCTTTCCGTATGCGGCGAGCTGCTGACGAGGAAAAAATAATACGGGTATACGTCGGAGGAAGAGTATGCTTAAAATTGCTATAGACGGACCTGCCGGCGCGGGCAAAAGCACCGTGGCGAAGCTGTTGGCTAAAGAGCTGGATATAAACTATATGGATACGGGCGCTATGTATCGAGCGGCCGCGTATTATATGCTCGGCAGGGGGATAGAACCTGCAGACAGAGAGAGCGTGAGCGCCGCCCTTGCAGATATGAACATGGAGATTGTCTACGACAAGGGAGAACAGCATGTGCTGATAAACGGCGGCGACGTTACGCCATATTTGCGCACGAATGAAATATCTTCCGCTGCAAGTGCGATCGCAGCCGTTCCCGAGCTGCGCGGCGTGCTGACAAAAATACAGCGCGATACGGCTGAAAAATTTGATATAGTTATGGACGGCAGAGATATAGGAACGTGCGTCCTGCCGAATGCGGACGTAAAGGTGTTTATTACGGCGAGCTCGAGAGAGCGCGCGCGCAGAAGATTGAAGGATCTGGGCGAAGGCTCTCTGGACGAGATAGAGGCGCAGATAATACAGCGCGACAAAAACGATTCCAGCCGGGAGACGGCTCCTTTGAAGCAGGCTGACGACGCGGAGCTTATAGATACGACTGACATGAGCATAGAGCAGGTGCTTCAAAAACTGATAGACTGCGTAAGGGCGGTACAATGAATTGATCTACAGAATACTGCGGGCGATAGTAAAGCCTATATTTTGTCTGCTATACAGAGTCAAAATAGACGGTGCGGAAAACGGAAAAATAGACGGCAGGACTATGGTGATAGCAAACCATAAGAGCAACTGCGATCCGATATTGATGCATTTGCTGTTTAAGCCGAAGATACGCCTGATGGCGAAAAAAGAACTGTTTAAAAATAGATTTTTCGGCGCCGTTCTCCGTGCGTTTGGCGCATTTCCCGTGAGCCGCGGCGAATCAGACGCAGCCGCCGTTTCAAATGCGATGAAAATGGTCGCGGACGGAGAGCTGGTAGGGATATTCCCGGAGGGCACCAGAATAAAAGGGGACGCTCTGGGCAAATTCCAGCCCGGCGTAGCCATGATGGCTATGAGATCCAAGGCGGCGATAATCCCTGTGTATATAGACAGAAAGCTCAAGCTGTTTCGGCGGACGCATGTTACAATAGGCACTCCGATAGATCTTTCGGCGAGAGTGGATAAAACGTCTAAAATACATGACAGAATAAAGCAGGGGACAGAAATACTTGAAAGTGAAATGCAGTATTTGCAGGAGCGGACGGCGAATAAATGAAGATAATAGTGGCGAAGAACGCGGGCTTTTGCTTCGGGGTTAAGCGCGCGGTCAGCAGTACGCTCGAGCTGGCGAGACAGAAAAAGAAACCCTACACGCTCGGAGAGCTTATACACAACAAGAACGTGACGTCTTATCTTGAAGAAAACGGCGTTTGCAGCGCGGAGGATATAGACGACGTGCCTCTTTCGGGTACGGTAGTGATAAGGTCGCACGGAACGACTCCGGAATGCTGCGAAAAGCTCAAAACGCAGAATCGGGAATATTGCGATATGACATGTCCGTTTGTATCCCGAGTGCATAAAAAAGTGTTTGACGCACGGGGAAAATACGGCATAACGCTCATAGCCGGCGACAGCGGTCATCCTGAAGTTATAGCTACCAAGGGCTGGGCCGGCGAGAACAGCATGGTGCTCTCGGGGGCGGACGATGCGCAAAATATACCTAAGGCGGAAAGCGCGCTGCTGGTGGCGCAGACAACGATAACGCGGTCGCTTCTGGACGAGATATACACTGCTGTGAAAGAACGCATACCGCAGGTCGAGCTTTTTGACAGCATATGCGAGACTACATATGCCAGACAGAGCGAAGCGAGAGAGCTGGCGGAAAAAGCTGATGCGATGATAGTCATAGGTGACAAAAACAGTTCAAATACAAGAAAACTATATGAGATTTCGAAAAAAATCTGTAAACAGACTCAATATGTTGAGCAGGCGTCGCAATTAGCTATTGAAATGTTGCAAAAGTGTGATATAATAGGTATTGTTGCCGGTGCTTCAACACCGGATTGGATAATTTGGGAGGTAAAGACACGAATGAGCGAACTCGAAAATGTGCAGGTTGCTGAAGAAGTAACCGAAGCGGCTCAGCCCGAGGTGGCGGCTGAGGAGGCGGCGCAGGCTGCAACCGAAACCACCGAAAAACCAGAGGAGGCTACTGCTACTGCAACGGATGCACCGGCAGATGATGCTGCTGCGGCGGCAGAGGCTGCGACTGAACCCGCCGACGAAAGCGAAGACTTTCTTGCGGAGCTGGAGAAGACCTTTGTAAGAATCAGAAGAGGCCAGTTCGTAAAAGGCGTAGTGGTTCAGGTATCGGACGACGAGGTTTGTGTAAACATTGGCTACAAGTCCGACGGTATCCTTCGTAAGGAGGATCTCACAGCGGACGGCAATGTTTCTCCCGCTGAGATGTTTAAGACAGGCGATGAGGTTGAGGCTGAAGTCGTTGCGCTGAACGACGGCGAAGGCAATGTTCGTCTTTCCAGAAGAAAGATCGAAAGCCAGATGAAGTGGAAAGCGCTGCTTGAGAACCTCGACGAGGAGCAGGTTTTCCAGGTAAAAGTACAGAAGGTTATAAAAGGCGGCGTGCTTACTAAGCTCGAAGGCTATGACGCATTCATACCCGCTTCTCAGCTTTCTCTCAAGTATGTGGAAGATCTTAGTGTTTTCGTAGGTCAGACACTGGACGTGAAGATTATAGACACAGACAAGCGTCAGAAGCGCTTTGTACTCTCTCACAAAGAGATACTCAAAAAGCAGGCTGAGGAGCGCGAGAAGGAGATTTTTGAATCCTTTGAGAAGGGCGCGGTTATCAAAGGCACGGTTAAACGTCTCACAGATTTCGGCGCGTTTGTAGATGTAGGCGGCGTAGATGGTCTGCTGCATATTACAGATATAAGCTGGGTACGCATCAAGCACCCGCGCGACGTTCTCTCTGAGAATCAGGAGATCGAAGTTAAGATTCTGAACGTAGACCCCGAGAAGAAGAAAATTTCCCTCGGTTATAAGCAGCTCCAGCCCAAGCCCTGGGATCTGGCGGCTGAGAAGTATATCGTAGGGGAAGAGGTAACGGGCAAGGTAGTACGCATCGCTCCGTTTGGCGCATTCGTAGAGCTCGAGCCTTCTATCGACGGTCTGGTTCACATATCTCAGGTTGCTAACCGCAGAATTGAAAAGGTTGAGGATGTTCTCAGCCTCGGTCAGGAAATTACGGCTAAGATTCTCGAGGTCAATCCTGAGAAAAAGCGTATAAGTCTTTCCATACGTGCTCTGCTCGCACCCGAGCCGAAGCAGGAGAGAGAGTACGCTCCCAGAGAGAGAAGCGAGAGATTCGAACGCGCTGAGAGAAGCGAGCGTTCTGACAGACCGAGAAGCGACTATAACCGTCGCGATCGCGATCAGGGCGAGCGCAGAGAGTACAGACGTGAGCGCGAAGAGCGCATCAGCTATGTACTGCCTCCCGAGGAGAAGGCTACAACATCTCTGGCTGACCTGTTCAAGGACGTCAAGTTTGACGATTAATTTTATTGATAAATTCAAGACGGCAGGGCTTTGCTCTGTCGTCTTTTTTATAGTAAAGATAGCAAAACATATCTGAATCATTTTGGAGGAACGGATATGAAACGCCTGTTGTATATTATACCTTGTATATTGCTGCTGCTCAGCTGCTGTGCCTCACCTGCGCAATCGCAGGCTAATGAGGACGATGACGCAGCTCCGCAGCTCATAGGGCTGAGCCTGGGTGCAGACGGCGCATTCGCAGAGAGTTTTGCCAAGGAGGCGGAAGCTATCGCTTCTGCGTCAGGGTATGAGCTAAAAGTTGAAAGCTGTACGAATGCGTCTGAGCAGAGTGCGGATATAGAAGATATGCTCAAAAACGGAATAAGCGCTTTGATAGTCTATCCGAGCAGTCAGGATGGGCTTAGCTATGCTTTGGACGAGTGTGATCTCGCCGGAGTAGGCGTGGTTAACGTGATGCTTCCGGCGGGCGGAGTCGCCAAATCGCTGATTTGTCCCGACTATTCTGCGATAGGGGAGCAGGCGGCTAACTTGGCAAAGCAGGCCATGACAGACAGAGGCTTTGAAAAGGCGGACACATATTTACTTAAAGAAGAGCCGGATAGCTTCACCATGCAGCTGATTCAAGACGGATTTGTTAAACAGGCGGCGAATCATGACGGCGTTTCTGCGATAGATGCAGTTCATTTTTCGTCAGAAATTAACGGGCTGGACGGAATAAATGCGGATTCGTTAGCAGAAGCTGACGTCTTGTTAGCCTGCAATACGGAGCTTGCAGCGGCGGCTGCGGATAGGATAGCAGACGATCATCCTGCGGTGATAGCTGTTTCAGGAGATATGGATATTATAGCCCGGATACAGTCCGGCGACATATATGCAGCAATTTACTGCGACTCGGTGAGCGATGCTCTCGCTCTTGCGCAAGACCCGAATGCGGATGTCGCAGAGTATACAGAGTTGTCCACGGATATTGCAAATGAGCTGAATATAAGTGAAATTTTATCACAAAGCACAGATTATGCAAAAATAGTAAAATGATAAATTATTAGGATATTCAAAAAATAACATCATTAGAAAATATTAGTATAAAATAACATATATTGCAATATTTTTACATTCGAAACGGTTTTTCTAGTAAAAATTATCGTTTTAGCATAAAAAAGCTATTGTAATTTACACAGGAATTATCTATAATAATACGTGTTTGGAGATATTGAAATAATTACAAGTTCATATGGAAGGGGATATTTTACATGTATCGTATTGTAGAAAAGAGAGTCCTGAATCCGCAGGTCACTCTTATGAAAATCGACGCTCCGGCTATCGCAAAAAAAGCGCAGCCCGGTCAGTTTATCATACTGCGCGTGGATGAACACGGAGAGCGCATTCCGCTGACTATTTCCGGTTATGACCGCGAAGAAGGCACAGTAACTATTATATTCCAGATAGTCGGAAAGACGACGTCTGTGCTCAACGAGATGGAGCAGGGTCAGTCTATCAGCGACTTTGTAGGTCCTCTCGGTGTGCCGACCCACTCGGACGACAGCGTAAAGCGCGTAGCGGTTATCGGCGGCGGCCTGGGCACGGCGATTGCATATCCTCAGGCAAAGCACCTTTTCGAGCAGGGTAAGCATGTAGATTCTATAGTCGGTTTTAAAAACAAAGACCTCATCATCCTCGAGGATGAGATGCGTGCATGTTCTACAGAACTGATAGTAGGTACGGACGACGGCTCCAATGGTACGAAGGGCTTCGTAACAGATCTGCTCAAGGAGAGAATCGAATCGGGAATTAAATACGATCTCGTAATCGCCATTGGTCCGCTCGTAATGATGAAGTTTGTATGCCAGCTTACAGAAAAATACGGCATTAAGACAATCGTCAGCATGAACCCCATTATGATAGACGGCACTGGCATGTGCGGCTGCTGCAGATTGACAGTGGGCGGCGAGACAAAGTTTGCATGTGTTGACGGTCCTGACTTCGACGGTCATCTCGTAGATTTCGACGAGGCTATCCGCCGTTCTCAGACGTACAAGCCCATGGAGCAGGAGAGCCTGGAGCAGCATAAGTGCAGATTGACAGGCACGGTAAGATCGAAGTAAGGGGGTTATCACAATGGCTGTAAAGAGAAATATGTCCTTAGAAAAAGTAGCAATGCCCGAGCGCGACCCCAAGGAGCGCGCTACCAACTTTGAAGAAGTTGCAATGGGTTATACCGCTGAGATGGCTCTGGAAGAGGCGCAGCGCTGCTTGCAGTGCAAGAACGCGCCTTGCGTATCAGGATGCCCTGTAAACGTAAAGATACCTGATTTCATCGGTTTGGTTCAGGAAGGCAAGTTCATCGAAGCATACGATAAAATTAAAGAGACAAACGGTCTGCCCGCGATATGCGGTCGCGTGTGCCCGCAGGAGTCTCAGTGCGAAGGCAAATGCGTCCGCGGCAAGAAGGGAATGCCCGTAGGTATCGGCCGTTTGGAGCGCTTCTGTGCTGACAATGCTATGAAGGAAGGCTATAAAAACGTACCTCAGATCACGAAGAAGGGCAAAAAGGTTGCTGTAGTAGGCTCCGGCCCCGCAGGTCTTTCCTGCTCCTCCGACCTCGCTAAGGCAGGCTATGATGTAACTATTTTCGAGGCGTTTCATGTAACAGGCGGCGTTCTTCAGTATGGAATACCGCAGTTCCGTCTGCCCAAAGAGCTGGTCAACGCAGAGGTAGAAGGTCTGCGCGAGATGGGCGTAGAAATTAAGAACAACATGGTTATCGGTAAAGTAGATACTCTCGACGAGCTGTTCGAACAGGGCTATGAAGCTGTATTCGTAGGCTCGGGCGCAGGTCTCCCGGTGTTCATGCATATCCCCGGTGAGAATCTGAACGGCGTGTATTCCGCAAACGAGTATCTGACACGTATAAACCTCATGAAGGCGTATAAATTCCCCGAATATGATACTCCCATGATTAAATACAAGAACGTAGCTATCATCGGCGGCGGCAACGTAGCCATGGACGCGGCTCGCTGCGCTAAGCGTATGGGCGCTGAGAATGTATATATCGTATACAGAAGAGGCGAAGAAGAAATGCCCGCTCGTCTCGAAGAAGTACATCACGCTAAAGAAGAGGGTATCGAATTCCATCTGCTGACAGCTCCGCTCGAAATAATCGGCGACGAAAAGGGCTGGGTAAAGGGAATGAAAAATATCAAGATGGAACTGGGCGAGCCGGATGAATCCGGCAGACGCCGTCCCGTAGAGATCCCGGGCAGTGAGTACATCATGGATGTAGACGCGGTTGTAGTATCCGTAGGTACAACTCCCAACCCGCTTATCAAGAGCACAACTCCCGATCTTGAGACAAACCGCAAGGGCTGCATCGTTGCAGATGAGCACGGCGCATCTTCCAAGAAGGGCGTATATGCAGGCGGCGACGCTGTTACAGGCGCTGCGACTGTTATTCTGGCTATGGGCGCGGGCAAAGAAGCCGCTGCGGCTATAGATAAATATCTCTCTGAGAAATAAGATTGCAGCATAGGATTTTAATTTAGGCGGTCTGCTGAAAAGCAGATCGCTTTTGTTTCGCGCAATATAACAGGGAGATACATAGTATATATCGGAGGTGAAAGTATGGCGCTTTGCGGAATATCTGTTCAGACGGCTATATTGGCTAATGTCATAGCAAAAGATATGACGGACGATGAGCTTGAAATGGCGGCGGCCGTTTTTACTCAGCTGGGAGATACTTTGACAACAATAGGTTTAGAGAGGGCCTGCTGTAAAAACGACCGGAACGATTTACAATAAGAATTGTACGTTTTTTGAAGACGGAAGAGCGGGAAATAAAACGGCAGATTTTAATGCTGACGCAGCGTTATGAAAAAAGGTATTAAATTATAAGTTATGAAGCTTGATTTTGATATAGCTTCTATTGATAAATATCATTCAAATTCTCAAATAGCACGTGTGTTGACTGAGAAATGGGTAAAAGACAATATGTTTTGTCCTCATTGCGGAGGCTTACATATTGAGCAGTTCCCAAATAATCGACCGGTTGCAGATTTTTACTGTCCTAAATGCAAAAATGAGTACGAATTAAAAAGCAAGATAGGTTCACTCGGGCATAAAATCAATGACGGTGCATATGAAAAAATGATACAGCGGATAACCGGTAAAAATAATCCGGATTTCTTTTTTATGAGTTATTCAATGTCGAACCGTTGTGTAAAAGATTTAATATTTGTTCCGAAGTATTTTTTTGTGCCCGCGGTGATAGAAAAGCGCAAACCGGAACAGACTTTCAACGATTTAAATACACTTTATAACTGTGAACAGATGTCCCCCGGCCACTATAGGCGGCGGGTTTCCTTATTGAATATTGCTGATATGGAGATAATATCTTTTTCTAATAACAGCGAGCGGGCAGTTTTTAAAACTTGCCCGTTTTTCTTTGATAGCACGGCGTTGCAGCACCCGAAGCAAAAAGCGGTGTCGCTTTTTATTTAAAAAATTTTCTTATTACTCTGTTGTACAAAGTTTGCTGCGCTCTGTCTGTTGCGTTTGCGGTGTAAACAATATATTATATAGTTAAATAATATATTAGGAGGAATACATATGATAGATTTTAAAAACCCTACGTATATAAAGCTGAAACCTGTAGGAGATAAAAATAAAGACAGGGCTCTGGAGGAAATGCTGGTGCATGGAGAAAGCATATTTCAGATATTCAAAGGCGTGAGAGATAAAGTAGTTTTTACGAATAAGCGTGTGATAGCGGTGAACGTCCAGGGGGTCACAGGGAAAAAAGTAGATTATACTTCCCTTCCGTATGCAAAGGTTCAGGCTTTTTCTGTTGAAACATCGGGAGTTTTTGATTTGGATTGTGAGTTGGAGCTTTGGTTCAGCGGAATAGGGGGCGTTAAATTTGAATTCGCAGCGGGGTTTGATATAAGAGGCTTCAATGCGATATTAAGCGATTATGTATTGAGATGAAGGCGGCGAAAACAGCATGATGTTGTAAATTAACTATATATGCGTTAAAATATGTATTATCAACATCAGGAGGAGACAATGTGGATAACACGCTGAAAAAAAACCGGGTATGCGAGGTGACGGCAGAGGATATTACGACAGAGGGCGCGGGAATAGGAAGGATAGACGGCGCGGTGGTTTTTGTCCCCGATTTACTTCCGGGAGAGAGCGCGCGGGTGAAAATTATAAAAGCAGCTAAAAAATATTTTGTGGCCAGAGTCGAAGAACGGCGGAACACGTCTCCTGCCAGAAGAGAGCCGCCGTGCGCCGTTTTTAAAAGATGCGGCGGATGTACCTTGATGCATATGAACTACGAATCACAGCTGGAATTAAAACGCAATAGAGTGCAGGAATGCTTGGCGCGCATTGGCGGCGTCAAAACGGAAAAATTGTACATAGAGGGAAGTGAAAAGGAGCTTTGCTATAGAGGAAAGGCGGCTCTGCCCGTGCGTGAGCAAAAGGGAGAGGTTTGCATAGGAGGCTTCGCAGCGCGTTCGCATGAGGTAATAAATACTGCGCGGTGTATGCTTCAGCCTCAAAAAGCGGACGTGCTGATAGAAGCGCTTCGAGAATGGATGAAGAAGTATGGCATAAGCGCGTATGACGAGAATAGACACAGAGGTTTCGTGCGCCATATTGTAATCAGAGTTATGAGCGATGGAAAAGCAATGGCGGCTGTAGTGATAAACGCAGACAGTGTGCCGCATGAAAAAGAGCTTGCAGATATGATGATTTTGGCGGGTGCGGACTGTGTTCTGTTAAATATAAATAAACGCCGCACAAACGTGATACTCGGAGAAAATACGAGGACGTTAGCCGGCGAGCCTCGCTTGACGGAACGCATTTGCGGTGTAGAACTCAGAATATCCCTGCATACATTTTTGCAGGTAAATCATGCGCAGTGTGAAAAGCTGTATGAAAAAGCTGCTGAGTTTCTCGAACCTAAGCCTCATGAGACAATAGCAGATTTGTATTGCGGAGCAGGTTCGATAACTCTTTTTCTCGCGCCGAAATGCAAAAAAATATATGGGATAGAAGTTGTGCCTCAGGCGATAGAAGATGCAAGGTATAATGCCGAGCTTAACAGAGCGGATAACGTCAGCTTCATATGCGCGGATGCCGGAAAGGGCTTTTCCTGCATTGCTCAGGAAGCAGAATTGGATGCGATAGTAGTAGATCCGCCCAGAAAGGGTCTGGATTCGGATGTAATCTCTCAGATCGCCGCCTGTGGAGCAAATCGTGTAGTATACGTCTCGTGCGATCCGGCTACTCTGGCGCGTGATGTAAAGCTGTTCTCTGAAAAAGGCTTTGTTTTACGACGTGTCGCTGCTGTAGATATGTTTCCGCAGACGACGCATGTTGAGACGGTTGTCTTGCTTTCCAAAGGGAGAAATCGACTTGAATAAGGTGCGGGTGGAGTTTTCCTTGGAAGATATGGATATGTCCGAGTTCCAGAAGGGTACGAACTATGAGCAGATCAAAATGAGGATTGCTTCCTATTGGGACATTCCTGCTGATGCGGAAAGACCAGAATACCAGAGAGTTAAAGTGGAAGATATAAAGAAAAATAATAACGATGAAAATATAGGAAAATGCCAGGGGGAATCGTCATGGATTTAGTAAATCGTAAAGTAAAAAGTAAGGCTTTAGGAATAGGGACTGTTGTTGAACATGATGACAGCTATGTTATCGTGCAGTTTGCAGCAAAGAAAAGTACATTTCAGTATCCGGAGGCTTTCAGAAAATTTCTGACAGCAGAAGACGATGATATCCAGCAGGCGTTATTGGAAAAAATTGCAGCAGCTGATGCTATTATTAAAGAAGCTAAAATCAAAGCGGAAGAAGCTCGCAAGGCAGCAGAGCAAGCTAAGTTAGAAGAATTAGCTGTAAAAGCTGTACGTAAAACGGCGAGTAAATCTGTAAAAAGGATTGAGCGTGTTGAAGGTCAGCATCTTACATTCCTTGTATTTCAGGGTAGTACTTTTGCTAAGGAGTACAAGGGCGGATATATTTGGGCGCCTAAGTACACTCAGGCTGGTGGTACCTGCCATCATTGGGATAGGCTATTAGATGTTCGAAAAGGCGATATTATTCTTCATTGCGCTGATGGACATGTTGAGGCTATTAGTGTTGCTAAGGGTGCTTGCTTCGACGCGGAAAGTCCAGATGAGCTTGCAGAAGAGCAACTTTGGGCTAAGAATGGAAGAATGGTTAAATGCGAATATACTAAAATCTAGAAACCTATTAAGTACTTGGAATACAAAGAGAAGATTAAGGAATATTGTGGCGTTAAATATGCTCCATTCGATAAAGATGGTAATGGTAATATGGGCTACTTATTTGACTTAAATAAGGAACTTGCAAAATTCTTCATAGAAAAGAGCGTTGTTAAAAACGACTATTTACTTGATTTGGAATGTGTGCAAGAGGTTTTGAAATAATGGCCAAGGTGCTCAAGGTTGTAGCGGCAGTAATATGTTACGCGATGGATGAGAAAAAATAGATATTTGCTACAGCCAGAGGATATGGTGAATTTAAGGGCCAGTGGGAGTTTCCAGGTGGAAAAGTAGAAGCCGGAGAAACACCGCAGCAAGCCCTCATCAGAGAAATAAAAGAAGAACTGGAGACGGACCGTAGGGCGCTTTTTTCGTGGGAGGGAATATTTCTGAGAGGTATTGTGCTTATCAACCATAAGGCTTATAATAGAGAAAGCGATGGAGGGAGTTTATGACAACATCGGATATGATAAGGACGTTATGTGAAAAGCAGAATATCAGTCTGGCAGAGCTGAGTAGGCGCATTGGGCAGACTCCGCAGAATTTTAATAAAAAGCTGAAACGGGGCACGGTTTCTTTTGATGAGATGATGAAGATTGCAGGGGCTGTAGGTGTAGGGTATGAGCAGGCGTTTGTATTGCCAGATGGAAAAAGAATTGGAATAGAACTAAAAAGATAGAGGGAGATACTATGATTGACAGTTTAGAAAAACAAATAAGCGATGTCGAAATGATGTTTGATAAAGGAATTATAAAGAATAAATTGTCACAGATAAAAATACATAGTTTTAGAAAATTTGCAGAAGAATCAGAACTGAATTTTACGTTTCCGCTTACTGTGATTGTTGGAAAAAATGGTAGTGGCAAAACAACTGTGATGAAAGCTATAAAATTGCTATCAAAAAAACAGATGCCACAAGATGAATTTTTTGAAACGGTAATTGATGACGGAGGATTTAAAAATGCGGATATATTATATACATTAGATGGTCAGTTCCTTCATTACAAAAGACTACGCCAAAATGAATGGGGTAAAGAAGGCGAAATTCCTAAAAAGTTTGATATTACATATATTCAGACTAAAACAATGGTGGGAGCAATTGACAAAAGTTTTTTGTACGATGATATAGGAAAAAATACTGCAAGAATTCAAAAAGTTGAGTATGTCATAAAGCAATCTAGAAAGCTTAAACAGAATCCCAAGAGTAATAGTGAACGAAAGCAACGGCATTTTTTGAGTAGTAACGCAATTGAAATAGTAAACTATATTCTGCAGGGAAATATTAAGTCAATTGAGGTGGTTAGGCACAAATACTACAGTGGAACATGGGGAACGAGTGTTATTTTTAATGATGGTAATCAATACTCTGAATACAATGCCGGGAGTGGTGAATTTGTTATTGCTAGCATGGTTGATCAAATACAAGGGGTGCCATCTGAAAGCGTTCTTTTATTAGACGAACCGGAAGTGTCTTTGCATCCTGGAGCCCAGAAAAGGTTAATTTGTTACATTCTTGAGGTCATCAAAAAAAAGAAGTTACAAGTTATTATTACGACACATTCTACTGCCATAGTGGAAAAATTGCCCAAGACAGCTATTAAGTGCTTTAGAAAAATTGAGAATGACATTATTATAATTGAGGAGCAAGTTCTTTTTCAAAATGCTTTTTTAGAGTTAGAGTCTGATATAATCGATAAAAAACATATAATTGTTGAGGATGACTTGGCAAAAAGAATAATTGAACATATTTTGGAGGCAGAAGGTCTAAGTAGATTATTGCAGATTGAGTTTTATCCTGGTGGGGCATCAAACATAAAAAAATATACAATATTAACGTACTCCAAAACGAGAGTGAATAATAGATATATTATTTTCGATGGTGACCAAAAAAAAGATGTAGTTCCAGATTTGTCCAGAATCCCAGAAGCTGATAAAACAGAGAAAAATTTGAAAAATATATTCAAAAAGGTAATAGGCATTAGTGCTGATAAAATCGACTGGGGAATTGACGCAAATAGAAAAGCAGGGAGAGTTAATGTAGATCAGGAAAAAGAATTGATATTATTATATCTTGAATTTTTTAGAAATCGGGTATGCTTTTTACCGCAGGTTATTCCAGAAGATATCATTTATGATGAATCACGGTTGAAAATTCTTCTAGGAGAAGATGGCTTTCCAGACGTTAGTCAGGAGAAAGACTCAAAAAAGAAATTAAAAAAGATTTCGGATATAATGGGGCAAGAGATAGGTGCATTAGAATATCAATTGATTTATTGGTTTGTCAAGCAAAAAAATGCGGATTACCAATATATTTTGGAAATGCTGAAGAGTATAATTGAAGGATAGGAAGAATATGGAAATAATAAAATTGCCGTCGGCAATTGAGAAAGAAAGAAAACGTATGCGTTCAGCCAATTTAAAGAAAAATAAAAATGCTTATAGTAGGTTGAAGGCAATAATGGTTCCACAAAGAATGAAACTAGCACAGTTTAGAAAATACTATCATTCTGTTCTTTCGGTACGGGAGAAAGAAATACTGATAAACATGGGGTTAGATCCGTGGTCGGTAGAAGGTTTGAAGTATGTCGGTGATTGTCGGAGATTTAAAATCAAATTAGGCGATCCTATTCCAGATAATATGGAACAAAAATGATGGAATAATAGTTACAGTGATTATATGGTAATGAGGTATTTGGATGAACAGCAAATAAAGGAAGTTTGCAATGTCTTAGTTGAAACATTCCTAAGATATACAAAGGCAGAGTTAGATATGTTTCCGCACACGGACGAAATGATAAAATGATGACTGATAAGTTTTCGCATACTGAGAGCTGCATTAGACGTACGTCTTATTTCCTCGTGCCATGTCGAGACGGTAGTATTGATGTCAAGGGTTAGGGAATGAGGGAGCAGAAAAGTGCTGCAAGAAAGTGCTTTTTGGAGATTTGGCAGTCTTAAAATTCGTCAGGATGGAATATCGCAAAGCTATAAACTTATCAAGAAGCAAAAAATCGGATAGTCGAATGCTGAGATTAAATGTCAAAAAGAAAATTCCATAGAATGGAGGAAAATTTAATGCGAGCGGCAGTAATTGGAGCAGCGGGTCATATAGGCACATACCTTATTCCAATGCTTGTGGATAACGGATATGAAACAATTGCGATAACAAGGTCAATGTCAAAACCATATGAGGATGCACCTGCTTGGCATAAGGTAAAACGAGTGATTCTTGATAGAGATAATGATGCGGATTTTATACAAAAGCTGAAGGCAATGGAGCCGGATATTATCGTCGATCTGGTAAATTTTAATATTGCAGAAACAAAGAAAATCATCGAAGGATTTAGCGGAACGGGTCTGTCTCATTATCTTTATTGCTCGTCATGCTGGGCGCATGGCAGAAACAATCCCGTTTGATCCGGACGATTTGCGCAAAGAACCGCTTGATGATTATGGCAAAGATAAATTTGCAAGTGAAATGTATCTCAAAGAGCAGTACCAAAAGAATGGTTTTCCCGCGACTATCGTCATGCCGGGGCAGATTTCGGGACCGGGGTGGACGATTATCAATCCCTGGGGGAACACCTCCATGCGTGTATTTCAGGATATAGCTGATGGAAAAGAGATCGCTCTGCCTAATTTTGGCCAGGAAATTTTACATCATGTTCATGGTTATGACGTGGCGCAGGTATTCTATAAGGCAATTACACATAGAAATCAGTCACTTGGAGAATGCTTCGACGCAGAAGCGGCAACGCATATCACGCTTTATGGTTACGCTAAGCATATGTATGAGTTTTTTGGACATGAGCCGAAAATAAAATTCATGCCGTGGGATAAGTGGTGTGAGTACGAAGGCAATCCGCAGGAGTGCGAACATACCTATTATCACATTGCAAGAAGCGGTGTTTTCAGCATAGAAAAGGCACAGAGGCTGTTAGAATATCAGCCGAAGTACACCTGTATTAAAACGATTGATTTGGCAGTGAAAAGCTACATTGAGCGAGAATTGATTACATTAAATTAAAATAAAACGGCGAACTGCCCAAGGCTGAACTCTTGAAACGCTCTGTTAATCTAATTTGACGCGGAGGTGCACTATGAAAAGAAAGTATAAGATTCCGTTTATTTCTATATTGGTATTGCTTATAGGCTTTGTTTTTTGTAGATATGTATTCTTTGGCGTTCATGGGATGAAACAATGGCCGACAATCCTGTTTGTCAGCGGTCTTGTGGGAATCGCGGTTTCTTCGTTTTTTAAATGCAAGTTCATTTCCATTTCTGCTTCGTTTGGATATATTATTGCATTTGTGCTTGCAGTGCTTTTTGAGCAGGATTATGCCGAGCCGACAGGTGCAGTGACGATGAATAGCTTGTGGATTATCTGGACAGTTTCGTATTTATGCTTTGTTTTGCTTGGCGTTATTGTAGAAATTGTAAAACGATATGAAAAAAAGTAAATCTCAGTTTGTCTGAAATGTTAAAAGCAGACCGTCTGAGGATGTACTTTCATAAGCGGCCATATCATCAAATTTGGAGTTGTGAGGATGGCAAGAGCGGATTTTAATAATTTATTACCGGCTAAAAGTTGTGATGAATCACGACAAAGAGGAGGTGGGCATAATGGAGCAAAAAACATCGGATAAAATAATACTTGCGCTCCCGCTGATGCTCGGCATATTGTCGTTGTAGAGGTAGTAAATATCGAATATTTCAGTGAAGAAAATGTTCCACTGCCTATTGAGAAAACAAAACGAGTCATCCGTAAGTGTACGGACGAGGATTTCGACCCGCCTGTAGAGTAAGTGAAATATCTTAACTGCGTTGTTTCCACTGAAAAATTTAGAATAACCCGCAACTATTCGGAAATTCCGAACAGTTCAAATGGAAGGCAACTATCCGTAAATTTCGGATAGTTCAATATGGGGCAACTATTAAGAAATGCTTAATAGTTCAATGAGTTGGAAGAAAAAACGAAGAAGTAGACAACGGAATTTGAATTTTGTAAAAGGATAGGAAAATGGATTTGAAATTTTTGTTGGCACAAATTTTGGCAATTGCGGGAGCTGTATTATACTTCCTTTCATATCAATGTAGAGATAATCGAAAACTGTACATAATGCAATTTTTTTCTTATTTAGTTTATACCGTGCATTTTTTGATTTTAGGAGCAATGACAGGTGGTTTAAGTTACATATTGAATATTGCAAGGTCATTGTTTCTGGCAAGCAAATGGCAGGCTGCCCGCAGTAAAAAAATGTGTTTCTTTCTTTGTGCTATGCAAATAATTGTATTGATAACAACATGGTCAGGGTGGATATCCATTCTGCCGGTACTGGCTAATATAGCAACAACAGTTGGCGGATATACACATAATGCACAAAAAATAAGAATTGCAGGTATATTCATTAATTCACCGTTATGGATTGCTTATGATATTATAATCGGTTCGTGGGCAGGAGCAGCAGATGAATTAATAAGTATGGCGTCAGGCTTGGTATCTATTAAAAGATTTGGTTGGAAAAACTTAAATCAGACTGACGAATAGAAATGTGAAACTTTCAGGTTTATCGACATATTCCCGCAAACGGCAAAACTGTGATATAGGCTGATGATATATTCCCGCAATCGGGAAATTTTCAAAGAAATCAAGCATATCCAGACGAGCCACGTCGAGTGCGTAGTCTTGATGTCAAAAGTACAGAAGTAAATACCGAAAAAGGCTTGAAAACAAGGGTTGAGTTGACAAGATGATTTTGTGATAGGTCGAGTGGATAAGACGACTATCTTGCGACAAGGAGGAATAGTACCATGATAAATGCAGGATAATTGAACGATAACGATCGATTGCTGTGAGGTGAGGCATAATGGAGCAAAAAACATCGGATAAAATAATACTTGCGCTCCCGCTGATGCTCGGCATATTGTCCTTGCTTGCATTTTTAATTTATTTTTATAGCGCCAATCACGCACCGTATAATTATACGCAGGTTATATTGGTTGGGCCGATTTTTTCTCTGGCAGGGATTGTAAGTTCTATTTTCACAAGAAAAAGCAGAACGATCTGTCCGGTATTATGGAGGAGCGGTCTTATAATCTGCTCATGCTCTTTAGCGTTGTGCCTATTAATTATAGCTTTACTGGTATGGCTGGCAGCGTCAATGCTAAGTGGCGATTGGCCGTGAGATTACACAATAACACCTGATTTGCTGAGCAGGCGCTTTTCTGAACGGTATGTTTAGCGATAAAATCCTGCAATTCTCCAGCCCGTTTCATGCTTTCGCTCCTGCTCCGGCCGTCGATTCGGGATTGTTTCGGCAGTGCTTTAAGGAAATCATTATTCTTATCGGCGAGGACGCGGAGTGCGCCGTATTTAGGATAAGGGCGGCTCAAGCTCAGTATTGCTTTCGCTGCGAGGAGAACACGAGAGGCGCGGATATTGCAAGTAAATACGGTGAAAATTGCATAGTGTATGTTGAATGTAGACTCAGAGTATGATACAATAGAAGAAATTATTTTGCGTCGGAGGAATGTGATATACTGGCGGCGCATATGATTCCGGACGGGTAAAAAATCTCGCGCGGTAAAAAAGATTTTTTGATTTTTTGCGGGCGGTATTATTCATCGTCTGTTTTTATATTTGGACTAACGAGAGGAGGAGCTGATTTGGTAACATTGCTTCTGATAAGCGCGGTAGTAATATTTGCGTGTATAGTGTGCAACAAGCTGTCTAATAAAATAGGAATACCTACACTGATAATTTTTATCGCACTGGGCATGCTGTTCGGAAGTGACGGAATATTTAAAATTTCTTTTGATAATTTTGAGTTTGCCGAGGAAATATGTACAATATGTCTCATATTCATAATGTTTTACGGCGGATTCAACACGAATTGGCAAGAGGCGAAGAGCGTAGCGGGAAAAGCTGTTCTGCTGTCCACGTTAGGCGTAATAATAACGGCGGCGCTGACGGGCATATTCTGTTATTTTGTACTGGGATTCGAGCTGTATGAGGGTCTGTTAGTCGGAGCGGTTCTCAGTTCTACAGACGCGGCGTCGGTGTTCTCAGTTTTGAGGTCGAAAAAGCTAAGCTTGAAATACGGCACATCCTCCATGCTGGAGCTGGAGAGCGGCAGTAACGACCCCATATCCTATATGCTGACGCTGTTTGTACTGTCTTTGATGAAAGGCGGTCAGACTGTAGGCGGTGTAGCTTATATGGTGTTTGCAGAGATTGTTTTCGGCGTAGGCTTGGCGATTATTATCTCTTTCCTGGCGGTTAAATTTCTCAAGCACTTTAACTTCGGAAACTCCAACTATGAGACTGTGTTTGCGTTCGGCGTTGCTATGCTCGCGTATGCGCTGCCAGTATCCATAGGAGGAAACGGATACTTGAGTGTTTATATAGTGGGTATAATTTTAGGAAATTGCAGAATAGAGAATAAGCGGAATATCGCTCATTTTTTGGACGGCGTGTCCAATCTTATGCAGATGCTTATATTCTTCCTGCTGGGGCTGCTCGCGTTTCCGTCGCATATGCCGCACATTCTGATTCCATCTTTGCTTATTGCGCTTTTCCTGACTTTTATTGCACGTCCGGTGGCGGTATTCGGGTTGCTCTCTCCGTTCAAAGCTAAGCTGAATCAGATGGCGCTGGTATCGTGGGCAGGGCTGAGAGGCGCGGCGTCGATTGTATTTGCTATAGTCGCTATGGTCGGAGATGCGTATACAAAAAACGACGTATTCCACATAGTTTTCTGCGTGGTCTTGCTCTCGATAGGATTTCAGGGTACTTTATTGCCGCTGCTGTCGAGGAAATTCAACATGATAGACGAGCGCTATAATGTACTCAAGACTTTCAACGATTACTCGGATGAGAATGAGATACAGTTTATAAGCCTGAATGTCACAGAAGAACATCCGTGGCTCAACAAATGTGTAAAAGAGATATCGCTCGTTCCCGATACTCTGCTCGTCATGATACTAAGGTCGGGCGAATCTATTATTCCGAACGGCGAGACCGAAATATTACTGGGAGATATAATAGTACTAAGCGCGGCAGGTTATAACGACAGTACTAATATAAGGCTGAGCGAGCTGCAAATTGATGAGAGCAACAAGTGGTGCGGAAAGCAGCTCTCTGAGATAGACCTGTCGGATAAGGGACTGGCGCTCATGATACGCAGGGGAGATCAGGTAATTATCCCGAACGGCGATACTGTAATAGAGCCTATGGATACTATAGTTTTGAACGTTCACAGAATAGTAAATAAGGCAAATAAAAGCAATAAAGAGCTCGCCAGAAAGCGCAGAAAACTGGAGAAAAAGAGGGAAAAGCTGGGCAGAAAATCGTAGGGCATAATTAGAACCGTGAACAGATGCAATCCGCCGCTATAGGAGGCGGGCTGCATCTGAGGCTTCGTCTCTCGTTCACTTGCTGGCGCTCCTTATTGAAACAAGATAATTGAAACAAAATAGATGCCCCCGGTGCCAAATTGCTCAAACAGAGAAAGAATAAAGAAACACTTATTATTTTTCTTTAAAGCTACACCAAATGTACACTAATAATACACGTATATAGCTTATTCTTTTTATAACTGGAAGAAAATTGAATAACGCTCTGCTTAGGCAAAAGCTTGAGAGAAAGGATAGCTTGTTATGGAGGAAAGATCTGGGAGAAGTGCAGCATTTGTTATTTTAACCGTGGCATGCGCTGTCGTATCGGCAGGGGGCGAAGAGCTGTCTCAAAGCTTGGAAGCGTCGTATAAGCTGTATATGACTAATGTGTACTGGCTGATAATATGCAGGATAATCGTTCCGCTGCTGTTTGGAGTTTTGATTTATATAAAACACAGCGCGGGAGAAAGAACGACCGCGAAAACAAGAGCGATTGTAAACGGCGCGGCGCTGTTAGCTATTATAATATATATGCTGATAGCGGATAAGGCATATCCTTTGACGATTATTCTTATAGAGAGACCGCTGAGCATGGTCTGCGGAGCGATGTTCGCAGCGGGATTGATAGGAAGTCTGATAAAGCTGAAGTCTCAAAAATAGAAGAAAACTACCGATAAGTATTAATAAATATTATCGGTAGTTTTTATTTACGGCACGATATTCAATCCATATCTAATTCATCCGGAATGTCTGCATCTTCAATTTTTGTGACCGGCTCGATGTGCCTGCCGCGATGATTCCTCGGCAGTATTATTACATCGGAGTTATCGTCCTTTCGCCTGGGAATGGGGAGTATCCCCGGGATTCGTATAACGCCGGAGGTGCGGAAGAAGGTCTCGAATATCGGAGTGAGAAGCATCGCGACGATGGCGCAGGCGAAGCCACCGTTGTAGAGACACAGCCCGCCATGCAGCAGAGGAACAGAAACGACGACGAAGGAATGAAACATGCCTGCGAGCACTCCGCAGAGAAAACCATATCTGCCCGAGATGGGGGAGAGGCCGTTTGCGAAGCAAAGTCCGATTATAATGGACTGCGTATCCAGCTCCCAGAAGCCGAATAAGCTCGCCAGCAGATAGCCTATCATAATGGGCAGTACGTTGAGCGGATTTGAGCCTAGAGCTACAGGAGCCAGCATACAGAATACCGCTCCCAGAGTAGGCGCTGTGAAGCTGGCGCCGATTACTATATAGTACAGCAGTATGAACAGACCGTACACTCCGGTTGACATTATAGTGAGAGGCATACCATAGTCTTTGGGGAGATTTGCGTGATATCCCGTACAGCGCATCACTGAAATAAAACCACGGAAGCTGCATCCGTTCAATACAAAACCGACGGCAATGCAGGATATGAAAAATATACAAGAAAATATAGGTACGACAAAAGGCTCTCCGTCTCCGAGGATAGAAGTCGTCGGCGCTTCGATGCCGAGAGTTTTATAGCCGAGGGTGTATAACAGAAAACCTATCAGACCTGCTCCGACGCCTGCGTTATACAGGCTGCTGCCCATGTGGACGTTGGGAGCATGTTCACAAAGAGCAGGCATGAGAAAGCCGGAAAACAGCCCCACGCCGAGCGCGAGAAGTATATAAGCCAGATCTAATTCGCTTCTAACTTCTGTACCGGGGTATCTGAGCAGAGCCTCGCTGACAAAAGGCGCCATAGCCGTGGAGAATAGAGCGGTGTTGGCGTGCTGGGAAAAATGTTCTCTGCGCACGAGAGAGAAAAGCATAGTACCCAGTATGCACGGCCACATATTGAGTATATTTATACCCATAAAAGAGAACCCGACAGTGAGGAAGAACGCCACGACGGAGCCGGCGTTCAGGTCTGCGCGGGACAGCCCCAGCACGAGGCAGCAGCCGAACCCTACAAGGCCGACGTTCAGAAAGGCGGAACCGACGCCGCCGACGCTGAAATAGTCCAAAGCGCTTTGGGCAGGAGAAAAAACTATAGAATGCAGACCTCCGAGCAGGTTGCCGTCGCTTCGAATAAAGGCGAATATCAGACTGAGGGCTGAAAAATAAATGAAGAGCTTGAGCAAGGAAGGCGTAGGCTCGTGCCCGCGCAAAGAGATTTTTTGTTGCATTATTTAACTCCAAAAGTGGATTTGCATTTTATTAACACTTAAATTATACCACTCAGCGTCAGATTCAATTATTCGATTTATTCAATACGTTATATGAATAAATATATAACATTAGAGTAAACTAATAGCGCAGAGCTGCGTTGAAACGGAGCTTTTTGAGGTATATAATATAAATGAGAGGAGTAATTTTTTTACGATTAAGGAGAAGGTATGCAGGAAATATTGAAAAAGAGAATAGAAAATTTCGCAAAACTCATAGTCAAGAAGGGCGTTAACGTACAGCAGGGGCAGGAGGTAGTTATTTCGGCAGAGCTGGATCAGCCTGAGTTTATAGAGTGCATAGCCAAAGAGTGCTACGAAGCCGGAGCGAGAAAGGTCCGTGTAGATTGGACTCATCAGCCGCTGGAGAAAATGGCGGTTGAAAATGCGGACGGGCTTGTTTTAGGCGAAGTTGAAGCATGGGAGTATGCAAAAATGGAAAGCATGAGTCTCAAGCTGCCCGCGAGAATATACATACTCAGCGACGACCCCGATGGATTGGCGGGAATAGATCAAGCGAAGTACGCCAAGGCAATACAGGCGAGAATGAAGGTTTTGAAGCCGCTGCGCGATAGGATGGAAAACAGATACCAGTGGTGCATAGCCGCCGCTCCGGGCAAAGCGTGGGCGAAAAAGCTCTTTCCGGAGCTGAAAGACGAGGATGCGGTTGAAAAGCTGTGGGAGGCAATACTGGATACGTCCAGAGTTACGGATGATCCCATAGCCGCGTGGACAAAGCACAACGAAAATCTGTCCGAAAAGTGCGCGTGGCTCAACTCTCTGGGATTGGAGAGGCTGGAGTACAAGTCCGGCAGCGGCACTGATTTTACTGTCGGACTGATAGACGGCGGAATGTTCCTCGCCGGAGAGGAGGATACCATATCCGGAGTGCCGTTCAACGCGAATATACCCAGCGAGGAGGCGTACACGTCGCCTATGCGCGGAGAGGCTGAAGGAATTGTAGTCGCGAGCAAGCCGCTGTCCTACCAGGGCGAGCTGATAGAGAATTTCTCGGTGAAATTCCGCGGGGGCAAGGCTGTAGAGGTGAAAGCCGAAAAGGGGGAGAACCTGCTGCGCGAGCTGATAGCAATGGACGACGGAGCGGCGTATTTGGGAGAATGCGCTCTCGTGCCGTATGATTCGCCCATATCCAATTCCGGACTGCTGTTTTACAACACGCTTTTCGACGAGAATGCGGCGTGCCATCTGGCTCTGGGACGCGGTTTTACGAATACGGTAAAAGGGTACGAGGCGATGAGCGACGAGCAGCTTAAAGAAAAAGGCGTGAACGACTCGGCGGTTCACGTAGACTTTATGATAGGCACGGAGGACCTGGAAATAGTAGGCGTAACAAACAACGGAGAGCGCGTTCAGATATTCAAGAACGGAAACTGGGCTGAGCAGGATTAAA
>OLRX01000796.1_pt1 | contig 26550 bp, 27 predicted proteins | sample 1672991 | NCBI WGS metagenome assembly OLRX01 (sample SAMEA3136744, study PRJEB25190) | human gut metagenome | biome: human gut; feature: human-associated habitat; material: faeces | place: Austria | collected 2013
CCCGTTGATGTAGAATATGGAACCCAGCCGTATAATGGTTTGTGGATATCATTGTAAATAACAGAACACATATCTTCACGGTTTACTGCCATTGTGAAAGCTTTTCTGATGTTTACATTGCTGAATATTTTTGTCTTGGCAGTTAAAGAAATCGTATCTTACTGTCGGGATTGGTGCTTCAACAACATCAACTTTGTCTTTCTTATCAAATCTTCCGATCCACTCTTTATCAGCACATGCAACATAATCCAGAGATCCACTGTCGAAGGAGTTGAATCTTGCTGTCTGGTCTGATACAATCTGATAATTTACTTTATCTAATTTTACAGAATCTTTATCCCAGTAATTTTCATTTTTCTCTAATTCGATTTTAGAATTACGTTTCCAGCTTGTCATCTTGAATGGTCCACATCCGACCATAGATTCTACATTTGCGCCATAGCTCTCTCCGTATTTTTCTACCAGATCTTCACGAACCGGATACATAGCTCTTGTATCTGTCAGAGAAAGGAAATATGGTACCGAGTACTCTAATGTAATCTCAAGTGTTTTATCATCGACTGCTTTTACGCCAAGTTCAGACACATCTTTTTCTCCATTGTAGATTGCTTCACCGTTCTTAATACATGTAATGTAAAATGCATTTGGTGAACCAGCTTCCGGGTCAAGTGTCTGCTTCATTCCGTATACGTAATCATCTGCTGTAACCGGCTCGCCATCAGACCACTTATTATCACGAAGATGGAATGTCCAGACGGTACCGTCATCATTAGATTCCCATGATTCTGCTCCGGCACCTTTACGTTCCTGCTTATCTCCATCTTCTTCCAGACGTGTCAAAGGCTCCATAATATTTCTCAGGATTCCCATACTGTAAGTATCATTACCTTTGACCGGATCCATCGTTGTCGGATCTGTGTCCAGATACGTGTTGTAACACGTTCCGTCTGCTGACTTTTTGTCACTTCCACCACCACAGGCTGTCAGGGAAAATACCATAACAGCTGCGAGAAGTACACTTATGATTTTCTTTTTCATAGATTAACCTCCTTTTTCCGTTGCATCTATAATATTTGTCTATATTATATCAAATACTTTAATTTTGGTCTATCTTTTTGTAATAAAAATTGGTGCTATACTACATTTTCAGTAATATCGCACCAATTTTCTTATATTTTCACTTTATTCTCGCTTTATTTTCAGTCTATTTCACTAATCCGTTATTGTTCTTTAATTCTTTTTTGCACGCTAATTCTCATTAAGTTCTGTCTTGCCCTGCTTTAATTTTATAGCGGAGGTCAACAAATTCAGCATAAGCATCGGTGATGTCAATGTATTCAGAAAAACACGCGTCATAGTCGGAGCTGTCAATGTCAAGTCTGCGCACTGCGCCACTGCTGCGTCCAGACGGTCAGTAATTGCCAGTATTTTTGCATTCTGCATTCTTGCCCGCTCTGTCACTTTCGTTGTCATAAAGTAGTAATCCGGAAATGAAATCGGTATGAACAGAGATTCTTCTGTCAGTGAATTCAACATTCCATAAACATCATCATTCAATTCTGTATTTGCAGTAATTCCAAGGACCTCACAAGAAGAGAGTCTGTTTTTCATATATTCCGCCATCGTCCAGGAAATGCCTCTTCCACAGATAAAAATCTGCTTACTATTCAAAATCAAATCTGCCGCTTCAAAATATTTTTTTAAATCAATATTTTGCCAGTAATCCGTAATAGCTTTGACCTCTTCATCTCCAATCTCTGACAGAACCTTTTCCCGGTTATCATGTTCATATTTGGGAACTTTCTCTGTATAGACACTGCTATCGTCCAGAACATCCGTCTTTTGTTTCTGAATTATATCCTTGCGAAATTCATATTTAATCTGGGTAAAACCTTCATAGCCAAGTGATGCACATGTATTGAGTATCGTAATCTCCGTTACTCCGATGTTCTGACTCAAATCTTTCAATGTAATATATGCCATCTCGTCCGGATGATCAATCATATACTTTGCAACCATGTACTGTTTTCTTGTAAGCTCTGTGCTTCTCTTTTTGATATTTTCTATAATGTCCATGATTTCTTCTCTCTTTCCATCTGACCGCTTTGATTTTTCTTAGTATACATTACTTTGATATCTCTGCGCAACTATATTACTATAAAGTTATTATAAAATCACTATATTTTATTTTTACCTTATAGCATTGTATCACTTTAACGTGACGAATTACAAAAAAGGATATAGTTCCCCTTACCCCATATGAATGCTATTATGAAATTCTATGCAGCAGTTGCAACTTTTTTCTGTTTGTTGTGATATTTATAAAGATTGTGTCCGATAGAAACGAGAAATACTTCAAGCAATACAGATTTTATTCCTCTTCGGACAATTCTTTTGTACCAACGGTCATTTTTCATGATACCAAAGGTACCTTCTGCCTGAATGGATCTGTTCATCCGTAGAAGAGCTCCTTGGATACTTTCGAGATTTTCTATCACTTCCTGATGCATTGCTGTAAGTTCGCGGTTAATCCGAACAATACGGTTTTTGTCTGTCTTTTTACATTGCTCTGCGTACGGACAGCCGGAGCAGTCTTCACATTGATACACTTCTTCCTGACGTCCATACTTGTTCCCTTTTACATTTTTACGATACTGAAGATAAAATTTTTTTCCATTTGGGCAACGCATAATTCCGTCTTCTTCGATTAAAAAATTTACTGCACGAAATGGATCTTCCCGATACTTCTTGTCGGTAGTCTCTTTCTTGAACATGGAAAATTTCATGTACTTTTCCATTCCGTGCTGTTCACAGAAGATGTAATTGTTGTAAGAACCATATCCGGCATCTGCCACTAGGTATTTTGGATAAAAACCATATGTCGTATAAAACTTGTTCATCAATGGAACAAAGCAATCCATATCTGAGCGATACTGATTTACATCAACAACAGCAATGTATTCATCTGCAACACCAACCTGCACATTATAAGCTGGAAGCAGCTGATCATTTCCCATATAATCTTTTTTGATACGCATGAAAGTTGCAGAATGATCTGTTTTGGAGTAGCTGTTGCGCTCTTCTCCGCAGATCTTTATTTTTTCCACATATTCTTCTAAACTTAGTAGCATATTCCCTAAGTTTCTCATAATGTCGTTGCTGCGTGGTTTTACGATGTCTCCTGCCATGAACAAACATTGTTTCATTAATCTGCCAGGCTTCTGCATACTGTTCAGCAGCTTCCTTCAGATACTCTGGTGCGTACTCACTATTTATACAAAGTTTCATACCTGTACATGAAAGTTCCTCATTGATTTCTTTAAAAAGTGTAGTGATCTTATCAAAGAGACGGTATGTGGATTTTTCTGTTGCTTTTTTCCATACCCAGGAGTATTTATTCGCATTTGCTTCAAACTTGGATCCATCAATGTATAGATGTTGAAGATCCACATGCTCTGTCTCGAAGATTTTTTTGTTTATGTCTTGAAATATTTCTTCAATGGAATCAGCAAGCACTTCGTTAATGAAGTAGCCGAAAGTACGGTAAGAAGGTGCTTGATGATCCATAAGATACATGAAGCGGAGATTAACTTTACACTGATCCTCCAGTTCACGCAATGATATATAGCCATTCGCCATAAATCCGAACAAAACTGTTTTCAACATACTGACCGGGTCATATCTGAGTCTTCCTGTATAATGTTGAGGAATATTTTTCAGATATCTCTCCAGCTCGATTTCTCCCATAAATCTGTCAAAAATCAGCACCGGATCACAGATGTCCAAATAATCTTGAATTAGTATTGGCAAAACTGCCTGTTTGGGGTTAGAATAGATTATGTTATTAATTTTTTTCACAAATTAATTATAACAGAAAGAAAGACCTTGAGTTCATTATAAACTCTTGGTCTTTCTTTTTTTCGGGACTATTCTTTTTTCACAGCCCCAGTTATTGTGCAAAACAGAGAATCGAAAAATCTTTTTTACTCTGATTTGCTGTTACTCTGTGGATAAAAGTGATGCATTTTTATTTGTACATCAGTCTTGTGGATAATCCTTAACCACCTACCTTTTATCCGCTTCATTTTCGTCTTTGGGGACGATATTGAATATATTTGTAAGCATTTGCACCTTCAAATTTAATACTTATCCACCGTCATTTTGCCGAATGGATTTTACGACAGATTCGCTTTTTTACAGCGTTTCCGCTATAATATAAATACAAAATCTAGCGGAAAGAAGGTGGTTTGAATGCCCGTTAACATCACAGAAGAATTCGTTCGCCAGCTTATGGCACAGATTGATTTTCTGACGAAGCAAAACAGCACATTAACAGCTACAATTGCCGAGCTGAATCAAACCATCAAAGAGCTGAAAGAACAACTAAACAAAAACTCCAAAAACAGTTCCAAGTCACCTTCCTCTGACGGTCTTAAGAAACCTGCGGTAAAAAAGAACCGAAGCCTTCGTGAATCTTCCGGGAAAAAGCAGGGCGCTCAGCAAGGCCACAATGGTGTCCATCTTTCTGTCATCTCCAATCCGGATCACACCATGGAACATATGCATTTTGACTGTAACGGATGTCCTTATCGCGAGAAATGTCTGGATAATGCTTGTATAAAAGAAACCCGTCATGAGATTGATGCGGTTGTGACTGTAGATGTCACTGCGCACAATCTTATTGAAGTGCGCGAATGCCCTTTGCATGGTGGCGTAAAAACAGGATCATTTCCTAAAAACATAAAAGCAACTGTCCAGTATGGCAAAAATCTTCAGGCGATGGTTGTGGCTTTCAATACAGTTGGTGCAGTCAGCATCAATCGCACTCATGAAATCCTGTCCAGTGTGTTTAATATTCCATTAGCAACGGGAACCATCAAAAACATGGTAACCCGCTGTGCGGAATCACCGAAAGATACTTATGAGCAAATCCGTCTGAAAATGATTACGCTCGGACTGATCCATTGTGATGAGACTGGTAGCCGCGTAGATGGAAAAACTTGCTGGGTTCACGTTGCATCCGATCAGAATTACACATATCTGACCATAAATCAGAAACGTGGTCAGGCTGGCATGGATGCTGCGAATGTACTGCCGCATGCCAACGGGATCATTATGCATGACTGCTGGAGTTCTTACTGGAAGTATCAAAATGTGACACATGCCATCTGCTGTGCGCATCTTCTCAGGGAATTAAACGGTGTGATTGAAAATCATCCGGAGCAGACATGGGCAGTCCGTTTTAAGAAGCTTCTGCTCGATATGAAAAAGGTGCGCGATAAAGCACTTCTTTTAGATAAGGATGAGGTCAGCTACTATCACCGCCATAAATTTGATATGGAGTATGATTTCATTATCAAAACTGCATATGGGGAAAATCCATTCCCCGAAACTCCTGCAAAAAAGCGCGGTCGCAAGAAAAAGAGCAAAGTATTAAATTTGATCTGCAGACTGTATAATTACAAGGAATCAGTCTGCCTGTTTATAAAAAATCTCTGTGTACCGTTTGATAATAATCAGGCGGAACGTGATCTGAGAATGGTAAAAGTAAAAACCAAGGTCTCTGGATGCTTCCGAAATGAAGAAGGTGCACAGGAATATCTTACAATTATGAGTTATATCGGATCAGCTCGCAAGCACGGAATAAATGCTTTCACAGCTATCCGCGAAGCACTGAACGGAACCCCTGATATCATTTTCAACTAGCGGGGTTCTGAACAGTTACGATCTGTTTTAAAATAATCATCTAATCTATCACAAAGAACATATCTAGCCAAATCATAATCTATCGCCTGATAGCCTCCCATACGATTTGAATCTAATGCGTCTCTGCATAACGGTAAATAATCTGGATTATAAGAATATGGAGGTGTAACCAATTGACGCAGTCCTGCATCCATCAATCCATGGGAAATTGCGGTTTTAACAACACCTGCCCCATAATACCTTAAAGCAACATTTTCATATTTCTTTAGTCCTTCATTGCTAAATAGATTCTCTATAAACCATTTTGAAGCAGTAATCAAATATTCATCACAGATAAATTGATCTAAAGCTATTCCAAATGAAACCGCAAATATATCTTCAAGTACTTGAACATCATCTATTGATATACATTTTTCAAATAGTTTCTAGAATTCTAATGGATTAGATATTCCCCATGCTGTTAATTTGTATCTGCTACTTTGGCGAACAGAATTATTTACCGATGACAGACTCCAGAGTAATGCCAATGGTGCCGCAGTATGTTTATCCGTATTATAGAGCTTAATGCTTTCGAAATCTAACTCCGTATATGCTCTCCAATCTGAATTATAGTTATCCTTTAAATAGGATGGAATTGACCACCAAATATCTCTTTCTGCCGCATTGTCAAATTCTCTCAAAAATTCATCTAACAACATTGAACCTAATGGATGTTTATCTATTCTTAAAACAGGCTGAATAACCTTACTAAAAATCTCTCTAAATTCTGCAACTAAAATTTCATTAATTTCCTAAGATACTCTCTATATTTCTCTGCAACATTTGTCGAACAATTAGCAAGTACATAGCAAATCAATTCAAAGGCATCTTGATCGTCTATTGTGAGATTTTCAAACTCTGTTATAAGTTTTCCATTTTCAATTGCAATTAAAGACAACATTTGGTGAATACCATCGGTACATTTAATCTCTATTTTTTGGCCAGAAATCAATCCTGCATACATTTTTTGAGCAATAAGATAATCAAATGCCGGTTGCATCCCCCACGAATAGAAAGTAGTTGGCGCAGAAAAGTCATCCGCTTGCTTTATGTGTGAATAAATAAAGCCCTCATCCATAAGAAAATTAAGTATTTCGTCCAAGTAATTTTTTACCGGTATAGAGACCTTATCGAGTATCTCTTCGTATTGAATCGAACTATTTTTTGTAAATAATTGCGCCAATTCAATCAAAGCTGTTTGAATGACTTTCACGCCTCTCAAGCCCTGATGATCTGAAATATATGTATCTTCCATAGAAGAAATTTTTGCTTTATATAATTCTGTTAAGACAGTCGTGTTTTTGCTCAAATTAACAATTGGGGTATTACGATATATGTCCGAAAACAATTTAATCGATACTGGATTTTTTAAATTGGTCTTTATCCAATGGTTTTCACCGATATCAATTCGATACTTTGAAAAGTACTTATCACATATTTCATCAAGGTCTCCATCACCGGAAATAGGCAATGAATAAAAGCAATCCCGATATGATAGTTCAAAACGGTTCTCAAACACATATGGTCTAGACAAAAATACAAACTTAATCCTTGGAAACCTTTTTTTGAATGCAGTAGTTTCTTCGATTTTTCCTTTCCAATATTCCCATGAAGATGCTTCATCAATTCCATCAACAATAACCACACATTGAGGTTCTATAAAGAATTCACCATCTCTTGGTTTTCTGATAAATGCCGCATTTTGTAAGGCACCAAAAAGCTCGATCTCATTCCATTCCGCATTCAATCCCAGAGTTTTTATTATCATAGATGCCCAAGAATCACCCTCTTTGTACTCTTTAGCATGAACGATCACTGGCAAATGAACACCATTTTGTAAATAACTAGCAGCCTCTGCAATAATCCCTGCGGTCTTACCAGTACCTTGCATTCCTAAAAAAATAATTTTATTATCATCACGATAGTCTATCAAACGTACTAAATTGAAGAAATCATCCTCGATATTTTCCAACAATTTTTCTGCTTCACTAAAATGAAAATACTTACCAAAGTGTAAAGAAGAATTTCTAATATCCGCTGAAGAACAATTTAAGCTAAATATTTCAGTAATTTTGCTCACTCTACTTCCTAATTTAGTAGCTTGTCTAATAGCATCGAGAACGCTCAACCATTTACTAATAATAATCAAATCTTTTTCAATATTATCCTGTAATTCTTTTTCTGCTTCTGGAATTCCTAATTCCAATAAATCTTTATATGAACGCATTAGCGCTCCATTCTAGCAATGAACTTACAGATTTCTTCGTATCGACGTAAAGACAATTCTATACTGCCTACAAAGTACTCTAACTGATTATGAATATACCCCGCTGTATGAATCTCTGGAATATATTTTGCTTTTGCCCGTCCATTTACAGTCTTCTCAAATGAAAACTTAAAAAGATCATCGAATACAATCGTATTCTCGAACCAATATTTGTAAATTCCTTGATTCTCCGGTCTAGTCAGACGTTCCTGAATAGAAGTTTCATCCCATAGAATAATATTAACATTCGGATTCGATTTTTTTAAATCAGAGCTCAATTTATCCCATCTATCTGACTCTGTATTATTTGCAACCTTTCTGTCTCTAACAATCCGCTTATTTCCTAAATCCCTAGGAACGCATACAACATATTCTTTAATATTTGGGCGTACTGCAACCGCAGTTTGAAAAGATTTTTCTATCTGTCTTATTTGTCCGTCTTCGATTTTCTCAGGAAACCACTTGGATTGTACAGCAATTATATCGTCATTCGTCAAAGAAGCAAATGCTTCAACTCCTCCATCTCCTCCATCTCCATTCACAAACGAAAAATGAGTCAATTCTTCTCCATAAGTATCCTTACACCATGACTCAAAGAGCAAATTGCGCATAACTTCAAATGCATGATTATTTGATTCGCCATGATTATCAAACCTCGTCCAGTCCATACATATTTCACCCTCTTTTAGTATCTAACACATCTATGTGTGATAGATTAGTTTTTTATTTTCTTTAACCGGTTTACTGTGAACTTTTTTGTCTTTGATGTCCTCTTTAATGATTTCATCTCTAAACAGCATATCGTACAGAGATACTTCCTTATTACTTTCAAATTTTTCACATACATAACGCTGTTCTTCCTGATTCACTGCACTTGCCAAAGCCATAAGCTTCATGAAAGGCTTTTTCAATGATATTGTTCTGTCCTGCTCGGCATTAAAAAACTGGGATTCTTCTGTGCCCGGAAGTCTCACCTAAATAAAGCTGCCGTTGATCCCCCAAAAAGGTGCATCAAAAATATCCAACAATTAAATTAATAATTCTGCAAGAAAGAAATGTTTTGTTTCCGGACCGCTTCCGGCAGACGATTGTTCTTCATGCAATCACATAAATACAAATTGATGAGAGTCTGGCATGGAATACCAACTACTTCAGACTGATTTTTAAAATACGTGATCACGTTTTCATCAAGACTGATTGTCACTTGCTTCTTACACGTTTTAACATAAGGATTTTTTCTTGGTTTTAAATCCATGATATTATATTCTTCATGCATAATCTTCCCTCCAAAAAAGCTGTTCATTGTAGACTCGTATCCTATTTTTATTGACTTTCTTGCAGATATGATTCTGATTTTTCCTCCTACCAACATATGCTGACCGCTATTTTAATCGATGCATTTTAGAACTTACTAACATATTTTTATATTTCTTTTCTATATCACCGTTTCCCTGTACATGCAGACTTTTCAATAAATATATGGTAGCATAAAATCAGTCTTTTCTCAAACTCCAAGTGCCAAATACTTTTAAACCTGAAATAAGCGCTGAAATTTATTCTTTTTATTTTTGAAATCTTCATTCATGTGCATTGTTAATACAACGTATTGACAACATAAAAAGCATAAAATATAATATCAATCAAAGGAAGGGAGTGGCAGAAATGGCAAATACAAATGTAACCGTGCGAATTGATGAAACGCTAAAGGCTCAGTTACAGGAACTCTTATCTAATCTCGGAATGGACATGACAACTTTTTTTACCATGGCAGCTAAACAGGCAGTAAGAGAACAAGCATTGCCCTTTAAGCCGACCATGAATACTGGAACATATGGATTGCAAGCATATAAATTAGCACTTCAAAACACCAATTACAGCAAAGAAGGCAAAGCAACCATATCCTCTGACGATGAATGGAATAACGAAGCCGAATGGGATGATATGCTTGAACAAATGAAAAACAGAAAAGTCTAAGCAAAAGACAGCCAATATTTCGATTGACTGTCTTTTGTTAATTGCTAATTCATTTCCAGTACCAGAGGAAATAAACTCGTAATTTGTAGCCCTGTTTAATATGTAAAATACTGCGTCATAGCTGGTATCGCATTTCCAAAGTCCTGAATTACCACAGAACCCTTTTCCTGTTCCTGCTTTCGATAAGCACGACCATCGAAAATAATGAACTTGAAAAAGATATCATTCTCACGGCAGTATTTTGCAATCTCTGCGGCACTTCGTCCCTGTCCTAATGGATCAAGGCTTACAGACTGTCCCTTTTTCAGCGTCTGGAAATTCGTTTGCGGTCCTTCCTGCGCCAGGTATAAGCCACCCTGCTGCCTGCTCTCATTTCCTTTTAATGCAATAATAGCTACCTGCATTTCATAATCTGCTTCATTGTAAGGTGATGATGCATCGAGTTTAATACTGCCAACATCGTCTGGAAGTTTAATTGCCTGACAAACTCCATAATCAACCGTGCTCATTTCTTCTGTTTTTTCAGATTCGATATTCAAAATAAATGCATCTTCAGACGGGAATGCTGCTACTGTTATATTTTGTGCTGCTGCCGCATAATCTCCCTGCCCCTCGGCGAACCGTGTCACCTGTGCGTCTGTTCCCGACACTTGCGGATAGGCACTCTGATCGTAGGTGCATGGATGAGTGGCAGACAAATAAATGGCATCGGCTCCTGCTCCCATGCAGTTCACCTGCACATCCATATGATAATACTGCCCGTTGTAACGAACAATGTTCCACTGATGGCTTGGATTCATTGCATCCGCATTTGCATGTACATAATAACACTCAATCCCGACTGCATCACACATTGCTTTGAATGCTCTTGCATAACCGGAACACTGAGCAGTATGGTTTACAAGTGCTCCATATGCAGTATTGGCACTGTTTTCACTCCAGTTCTCTGCATATGACACATTCTGAAACAGATATGTGTGGATGGCACGTATTTTCTGTTCTTCTGTCATGCCATCTTTTATATAATTATTTACAAAATCAGATATCGTCTGTGCGACCGTATCCAGCTGTGCCTGTGTCAAAGCTGGCCCATACACTGACTCCGTTCCCGATGTATATTCCGAAGTGTGTGCTGCCTTTAATTCTCCTCCAGTCATCGCATATACCGGTGCTGCAAGGGCCATTCCCATTACAATTGCTACTGCTGCCATTTTTACACTTCTTCTCATAATTCTTCTCCTTTCATTGATCACCATTTTTTTACTATGTTATCTTCACCCAATACCCACCATGCAATTGGCACAAGCGGAATCGGGAAAAATACAATTCCAACAGCCCACCATTTTGAACGATTTAATGTTCTGGTTCTTCTCACCGTTGCTGCAATGTTAGGAAACGTCAGCACCCCCCAGCCAACTATATTGATTATGCCCGAAAGAAGGCTAAAAGCAATAAGTGCCCCTGCTCCAAACAATCCTATCATCAGCTTCATACAAAATATAATAACCCCCAAAGCCAACGGCCCGACCAATTGAATCACACAATATTTTCTATAGGTATCTCCCTGTTCTTCCCCCGCAAAATCTAATGCGGAAGAAAAGTATTCCTTTACATATTCTGACATTTGTACTTTTATCTCCTATTAGTCCCATGAATTTACTATGTCCAACGCTATGATCTGCTGCAACAGCCGACATTGATACAATTGTATTTCTATCTGCTGATTCTGCAGCTTTTCCATAGTCCAACGATGCAGCTGCTCATCCAACTTATCATAAGCTTCCCGCATGGTATCAACACGTCCCGTTTGTATTATCTGAATCAGATAATCTACCGCCATGGGAATTTCATATTCTTCCCTGTGAAACAACAGACGTTTACACTTTTTAGCTACTGGTCTATAACTTTCCTCATACTGCTTTAATAAAGCATTTAATTCATCCTCTTTCTTTTTCCGTAAGCGAATCTTTTCAGCTGTGATTTTTTCATAGCCGAAATATAATCCACCTACTGCAAACGGTCCAAGCATGATTCCTACAGGTCCCAAAAGAATACATATGCCAATGCTGATCAGCAAAATTTTCTTTTTATTTTTCGGTGCCCACCGTTCCTCTGCCTTTTCATATCGTTCCAGGATTTCCTGTTGCCTGATATATTCCTGACCGACATCATAATAACGGTACATATGGTTTCTGATATCTTTCAGATCTTGCAAATTTTCTTCCATTTCCGGATTCATATTTTTTTGTGTACCTCCATCTAATCCGCATAATTTACAATATTATCGTATAACATACGCACGTTTTTTCCTTCAAAAACAGGTATCATTCTACTCCAGTTTTCATTTAGATAACGTTCTAACGTAACCTTATGAACAGTATCAGCTTGATAGCCTTTTACTGGTACGATTACAACATCTTTTGCCAGAAAAACCTCTGTTTCTTTTATTTTTCGGCTTAACACCTGCTCTTCCTGGTCATATGGAAAATATAATGCAGCATCTTTCGAAAATTCATATGTATCCATGCCATACTTTACTGTCACCCACATATTTCCACTCGTATCCATTTGTACATCTGATACAGTACCATAAACATTCTTTGGCCGGATCAGGAATTTGTCTCCTATGTTATACTGCAGCTCATCATTGCTGTAATACGAACTGTCATACAAAGTCACCTGTGCCTTATAATATGTACCGCAATCCTTATAGCTGTTAATCTGCATATAGCAGTTGCTATATACTTTTTCTCCATATAACGGATTTTCTGTATCGGATGCCGAAATCATTTTTCCGTCCGCTCCAAGATAATAACCATCTATAACCGTATTCTTTTGCATCACTCCCCAACGCGAGCAATAATACCAGTCTCCGCTATCTTGAACCCATTCATATTCAGCATAGCTTCCGTTATCTTTCTTATACTTCCAATCTTCTCCATCCTGTTCCCATGCGCCAGCATAAGCAGTAAAACATGACAGGACAGATATAGCTCCGGCTATCAGCAATACGCACCTTTTGTTTCTCACTTTTTTACCCTCCTGTAAATTATTTAAAGACTTTTAAATCTCCAGTTCCTTCCGAATTAACTCAATCGTTTTTTCACATTTATTACGACCGTATATAATATCTGATACGGTAGCCTTCGTTTTGTTAATCCTTTGAGCCAATTCTTTCGCATCCATATTTCTCCTGATTAGTGCCATCTTAATTTCCATACCAAACGGGGAAATCTGTTGTCGGCTCTTCATTCGCCCATTCCCTCCTTTCAAATTGCCTTGATTCCATGTTTTTGATGTTATATAATCGATGTATCATATTAATATGATTTTATTATAAGCGTAAATTTACCGTTTGTCAATTTAAAAAGAGTATTTTTGCTCTTTTATATTTGGGGAGGTATTATGAGTTTAGTGGACAGAATAAAAGCCGCGGCTAGCGAAAAAGGCCTGACTTTGGCTGGTATCGAAAAGACTTTAGGGTTTGGAAATAGTACAATTCGAAAATGGGATAAGAACTCCCCCTCCTTAGATAAGGTAGTTGCAACGGCAAATTTGCTCAACGTTTCAGTATCGTGGCTTGCAACTGGAATTCCCGACGATAGCATAGAAATCAAATATAGCACTTTTTTGAATAAATACGAAAAGCTAGACGCTTCTGATAAAATCAAAATCGATCATTTTATGGAGATATGCCTGCTCAGTTCTCCAGCAACACCAGTCTCGCATGATACAGCAGAAAACGTACAAGAATCTCATGTAACACAAGAAAATTAACGATAATCTTAGCATTCAAATGGAAGCAATTCTTATCAAAGATCAATACAATGGTTCATTTAGCAGAACCTATTTTTTTCATCGTGTAATCATACTAATACGATTTTTATATTCTTAAGGATGACTGATTTTCAATACCAGTCATCCTTTTATAGTAAATCTATAGCTGCTCATAAAACCGAATTACTGCTGGATCCGTTTTTATATTGCAATGCTTAATCGGAGTAAGGAAATGAATTCCTTCGATTTTTCTGGCACGTGATACTGCTACATACAGCTGGCCTGGTGCCCAGCATCTTGTTCCATCAATATTTACATATTGGAAAGTCTGTCCCTGGGATTTGTGAATGGTAATTGCATAAGCTGGCCGAATGGGAATCTGCCACACATCTGTAGTCTTTCCTGGTATATCTCTGCGGTCCACTGTAAAATTTCGTTTTCCAAAACATACTTTCCAATTATTATCAAATAACACTTCCACATAAGACTGATTTAAACTGACTACAGTTCCAAGAGAACCATTACTGTAGCCTATACCGTTAACCACAGACATAACCCGCATTCCAACTTTCAAAATCATGCTTGTCTCAACCTGTAGGTCTGCGTCTGAAATCACGCCTTCATAATCTGCAATATACTGGACAGGATTGCCTGTTAGTTTTTCCATGGCAGCATAGTTGATCAAATCAGCATCTTTTTTAGTTGCACATATTGAAATCTGATCTACTAGTCTTACCGGATTGGAGTGTGACAACAAATACTCAATGCACTGATCATTTCCATATTTCAACAGATTAATATTTCGGATAAATTCTGCATCTTTTTGACGAATTACTTCTGTAAGGATGCAAGGTATCAGATTTAACAGTTTCCAATATGGAGATAAAAAAGCATATTCATCTTTAACCGGAGGCAGTTGAAAAAAATCACCGCTCATTACAAGCTGCACATGATGACTTGCGCAATTCAAACAATTATGAAGATACTGAACAAAGAATTGTCCCAGCATACTGATTTCATCAATAATGAGAACATCCACATCATCTAAATTTTTTGCTTTCTCTTTATAATCTATTTTTTCGTTTCTAACTCCTGGATAAGCTCGAAGAAGACTATGTATCGTTCTTCCACCAATCAACTGTGCAGCAATCCCCGTAGATGCTGTTTTTGCTACTCTCTTCCCACTTTGTTCAGCCTGCTGAACAAATGCAGATATCAAAGTCGACTTTCCGGTTCCTGAATCTCCAAGGAGAAGAAGATTCTCCCCGGAGCAAAACAGCTGCAGTGCAGACAACTGACCATTTGTAAGGACCATCTATACTTCATCTCCTTTTCCATTCTCAATCATACCTGCATATATTTTCGCAACCAAATTAATAGAATCCAGTAACTGCTCATTTACCTCTCCCGCAGAATTGATACGAAGCAGTTCATTATAAATGCCTTCCATCTTTGTTTTCAATGCCTTGAAAACTCGCGGATTTCCAACTACCACTACATCCCGATTAGTCAGTTTTGCAATGATATAGTCCTGTTTTGTCATACCAGTTAATGCTACCGCTTCATCAATCGCCATGTTTTCTTCTTCCGACACATGAAATGCAACTGTTTTTGCACGCCACCTTCCCTGTCTGTCTCTGTTTTTTGCTGACATATTATTCCTCCGTTTCTTCCTTAATAAGATCATTCAGTTTATTCATCATTTTATCCTGAGCAGACGGGAACATATGTGCATAGCGAAGTGTAATAGTAATACTCTCATGTCCAACGCGTTTCGCAATATCGACCGCACTGAATCCAAGATTAATCAACAACGAAATATGAGAATGACGAAGATCATGAATCCGGATTCTCTTTACCCCAGCTCGCTTGGCACCACGTTCCATGGCTCTGGTGAGAACACTTTTGGATGTTGGAAATGCACGTGAATTGTCTGAATCATAGCACATTTCAAAATAGTCCTTCATCTCTTCACAGAGTTTATCTGGCATCCGAATCACACGGGTTCCTTTTGGAGTTTTCGTCGGACCAATAACTTCTTCTTTATTTACGATCTGGTAGGTTTTCGTAATGGATATTGTTTTGTTCACAAAATCAAAATCATCATAAGTAAGAGCCAAAAGTTCACCTTCTCGCAGCCCGCACCAGTACAGAACCTCAAAACAATAATAAAAGAACGGTTCTTCCATCATTGCTTCGGAAAACTGCAAATATTCATCAAGTACCCAGAATTTCATTTCTTCTGCATTACTGATTCCAATACTTCCCGCCTTTTCAACCGGATTGTCTTTCAAATCATAATATTTGACCGCAAAATTCATGATCGCATTCATCTGATTGTGAACCGTTTTCAGATATGTTTTCATGTAAGGTTTTCCAGTCTCCGGATTTCGGTAGCTTAAAAGCTCATTCTGCCATTTCACAATGTCTTTTGCTTTAATTTCAGTAACTTTGAAATTTTTAAAATAAGGAATAAGTTTTGTATTGATAATATGATCCTTTGTAGCTGCAGTACTCACCCGGATTCTTGGATACAGATCTTCCCGGTATAATTTTACAAATTCCTCAAAGTTCATATCCAGATCCCCGGCAATGTGAAGCTTGAATTCCCGCTCATATTCTACGGCCGCCCGCTTTGTTGGAAATCCACGTTTGGTCGTGAATTTTGTTTCCCCTTTCCAGTTTTTATAATTGAATTTCGCGTACCAGGAATTCCCCTTTTTGTCTTTATAAGCTGGCATATGATTTCCCCCTTACGCAATGGAAAAACCATTTACTTTATGTTCAAAGTAATTGCGATTCACTCGTCCAGACACCGTCAGAAAACCCTGGGATTTCAGTTCATCATTCAGTTTGCGAATAATCTTATAGGCCATGGGAATTGAAATATTCATATACTCAGATACATCAGCTGCATTTAAAAATTTTTTTTCTAACATATGTTTTTCTCCTTTGTCTTGTAGTGAAAACAAAAATACCGTGCAGGTTTTTAATCTACACGGCAGAATGTTAGATGCTTTCTCAATGCGCTGGATGTAAAGATATTTTTAAATACTCTTGAAAAAAATAGAATATAAAGATATAATTACAACGCAGTGCGGATTTTTCCGCTGGTAGGTGCTGGTATCACCTGCTAGGTGCACAGGAGTTGGCGCTCCTGTGTACTACTGTATTTTTTATTTTCTGTTTTTGTTGTTATCCATACTATATCACATATACATGTATATGTCAATTAGAAATATACATGTATATGTTTTGATTGCATAAAACGCTCAAACACCTTATAATAAGTCTAAGAGGGACTTTTTATTATCACGGAGGAAATTTATGGCTTACGATGAACGTTCTAAGAAATCAATCGATGCTTATCGTTCTAAATTTGTTTTCATACAGATTCGTGTTTCCCAGGACACTCGTGAACGAATAAGCAAACACGCTAACAACAACGGTGAATCCGTAAATGCATTCATCAATCGTGCGATCAATGAAACCATCAAAAATGATATTCAGAAAGAACAAATATCCTTGTACAACAATAGAAAAGAATCCAAAGAGGAATAATCGGCTCTTTGGATTCTTTCACATTACCTTCTTTTTCTTATCTCTTTCTTCTCATAATTTTCCCGGTATTTCTGGATCACATTTAACGTTCTTTGCACCTCATATGGTTGATAGTCCTCAAAACACTGAATCTGCTTAGTGTCTAAATCATCAGGATCTACTCTAATCTTTAATGTCTCATTTTTTTCCAATGCATAGATTTTCGCTCTGATTGCTTCCCCATTATTTTCAATAATCAGCTTTTTTTCACCCGGAAAAATCCATTCCGAAAAACATGGAACAGCATCTTCTTTCTTTATGTTTTCATTAACAAGTGGCCTGTATTTCATTTTCTCGCTGAGAGCATATAATTTGCTATCTGTATAATCTGGCCTGTTAATATATGGATCCTCAATACAATGGCCCAATAAATATTGAATATCCGGATAATCCAGTCCCAGAATTTTGAGATGCGTTGCAAAATTTCTGCGTAATAAATAAGCAGTAACACTTTTTTCACTTATCTCTAGTCTGGCCACTTCTTCTTCCATTTCAACTTCCAAGGAAGCCAATACTTCTGACTCTATCCCAACCTGTCTAAATATATTTCTGGCTTCTTCTGCAACTTTATCCGCCCGAAGCCTTATTGCTAGTTCTGTCGTATCTTCGTCTATATAGCCATCTCCTGCAACCGGAATTCTTGAAATATCCAAATTGAGATTCTTTTTCTCAATTAAATCAACAACAATGTTTTTTCGCTCCAAAAGGAATTCTGCAACTTTTTCTGGAATCGGAATCCGTCTTCCCGAATTCCATGTTTTACCACTAGACTGAAGGACGCTAGTTTTGGGTATTGTAGATTGTTTTATGATAGCAACATAACAGCCTTTATAATATGGCAATTCATAAATGTCTCCAAAATCCAAACCACAGGCCTCTCCATCCCGCAGCCCTAAAGAAAACATCAAAAGTAGTGCAATCCTTTTTCCATCTTCTCTTGGATCGTCCATAATTTCCGCAAACAAACTTTTTTCCTGTGCTATGCTAAGTGATCGCTTTATCTGTGTTTTTGAACGAACAGCCAATTCTTCCCGTTCCATGTTAATTTCAAACTTTGTACCCCATAAAAAATCTTGACAATAACCTGCATACACAGCATTTGAAAACACCCAGTAAATCAAATATTTAAAATGATTCATCTGTGTTTCTGAATATTCTTTTTTTTGTCCCCTGCTTAAATAACCATCTGTCCGGATTCCATCTATTGCCTTTTCACAATCTTCTTTTGTATAGGCTGAGATTATTTTTTCATTATGATGATCCAGATGCGGCAATATCACGTTGTTGAAATCTCTATCATACTTCTCCCTGGTATCATCATTCCAACCTCTTGCTATTGTCTTATATAATTCTTCCAAGGTCCCACAAAATGTTAATGGAGAGAGCATAATTCCATCTCGAAATCCAGTCGATTCTGGGCAATGAAATTCCCTCACCCACTCATCTGATATCAAAGGTCTTTTCATGTTCATTTACCTCAAAGCATACGATAACACAGTGATTTTAAATCCGTGTTTACTCTGAATTTCCATTTCTAAATTTTTATTTGCATTTTTCAGTTCTACGATTGCACCTGGGACGCCTTCGTGTCTTCCAGTAAAAGCCATTTCACCACGTACTTCTGGTTTAGCGACTTGCTTCCTGGATGCAAACATTATTGGGAAATACTTACTTTGCCATCGATCTAATTTTCTCGCCATAATTAGTTGAACATAATCATTCGTATAATCACAGTAATGTTGCGAAAAAGTATCCGGTTTTTTAATTCCCAAATAATAATTCACTTCGTCCAGACTAAATCCAGCTACATTTAATGCCTTTTCCCTGAAATTTGTCTTAAAAATATCTCCTCCATAACTGTTGATATCTGTTTCCAGTTCTGCTCCATTTTCTTCATCCGGTAAAACAAGCATATGCTGTACAATCTCTGCTTTTGAAATACTTTCTCGACATTTTTGTGCAATAAAGGCCGGTTTACAAAATTCCGATCTATGACCTTTCAGTATGTTATTAAAATCCTCTCTTCCTAAAACAATCGGATACTCATCAAGAACTTCTGCAGCAATACCTTTTCGCATAAGAAACTCTTTTCTTTCCTCTATGATTTTTCCTAAAAACATAGAAATCGGTAATGTTCTATATTTTTCCCAGCTTTCCTCAAGAGCATGTGAAACCAGCTTACCACTGTTATCAACAAACTTTGTAATCGATAGCGTATAGACATCCGTATCTTTGTTATACTGAAAGTTCCTCCACAAAAGAGCGCTAGATTCCCTCAACGATATTCCTGTCATTAATCTAATCAATACCGCCAGATAGCTGCTACGCTCCTCATAAAATAGCTTCAGATATTTCATGATTTTTTCTTCTTCTATATTTTCAAAGCTGCGTTTCGCTAATGCCTGACGCACTTGATTTTGCCGTTTAGTTGCCTGATTTTTGGCAGCTGGAAGCAACGGCAAAATTCTATTTTCCGATAAATATCCTTGTTTTATGGCTTCTGCTACAACTACATTCAACATTTTCAATAGCTGTAATTCTTTCTTTTCCTCTCCCGGTTCTATCAGTTCTGCAACCGCGTTCTGGATGATTTTTTCAGACGTTTTACTCAAGTAAAGCTCCGCAACTTTTTTCCCATCCGTAAAGAGTTTCTTCATTACAGCATCATCATATGAAGTATTTTTTTGCAAGTGATCACGAAGACAAAACCATAGAGTTTTCAAAGATACCGGTACACCTTCCTCCAGATAATGCGTTATGATATCTGTACAGATAACTTCCGATACCTTCGGAATATATGCAAAATCTTCCATTGCTCCAACTACTTCTTCTGCTGTTGCTCCTCGCAACCCCCTGCTCATTCGTTCCGTCAAAGCCTTACCCCTTATAGATGGTATCTGCGTATTCTTTGTTTCAGCATAATATGCCTTCCCACAAACTCCCTTTTTTTCTGGATAAATGGCGTAGGACAAATATATTTCCTTTGTAAATGGATACAAATCTGCGGTCGCATATTCCATTCCTGTCTTTTTCTTTTCCGAATTTTCTTCTATGGACTGCTTCCACATCATATTGATTGTATTATATTTAAGCAATTTCTCCTGACTAACTATCAGTTTGTTCTCTGTTTGAATTACCAGCTTTGTACTTTCTTCAAGGTCTGCTCGCCATATTTCTGTTTTATCTTCTGCTTTTTCTCCCTGTTCTTCTTTTCTTTCCAAATATATCAAGCTTTTCTTTTTAGGAGAAGTAACAGACATATTATTGGAAGCTATCACAATTTCTCGTATGCATAGTTTTCCCTCTAACACAGTTTTCCAAAACGATGACTTTTTATTATCTATGAGACGCGTATGAATAATTCCACAAATTTTTCTCGCTTTACATACATTTATAAGCCTCATCATTTCTTGGATCTGATTTTCTTCAATGTTGGATACAAACAGAACCAGCATATCTACACCAGATATTTTATCTACATTTTCAAATGAAACAAAAGTTGATCTTCTGTACTGTTTTGCATAAAGCTGTGCCAATGTCTCATCTGTCACAATATATTGATATGAGTTACCGGTTTTTTCAAAACATTCTACCATCACCGGACTTGGATTTACAATGACCGTCCGTCTATACTTCTGAATTTCCTGATTATATAAAGAGAAAAAATAATATTCTAGTCCAGAATCATTTCTATCTTTTCTTCTATAATAAATGCCTTTGATAACATCTATCGGTTTTTGCTTATATAGAGACATAGCTGAGACGTTAAACAATGTCTCAGCCACGCTGACTCCACACACTACGTTTCTTCTACTTATCCCTTTATTTAGATACTCCCATGGATTAATTGCTTTTTTCAAATATTCTGGATATGTGATGACATCATTATAATCCGTCAGCAACTGTTTAAGCGAGACCCTGTTACATTCATACCGTCCTATCGCGTTTGCAATTGTACCATTAATCTTGTGCATATAAGGTTCAAATTTATATGGTGCTTCTGAGTGACATGTATTTTTACTGTCCATTTATATCCATTCCTTTCACATAGTCCAAGGCTATATACTATTAAAAACAGCTTGCCGGAACACATACTATTTCATGGAACCTAGAACAAAAACATTCCACACTGCAATGATGCTATTACATTGTATTTGAAGCATCGCAGTTAGAGACATGCTTGATTTTACAAGGTGTCTATAACTGCATTATATCATTGTTGAAGAATAGAAGAAAGAAATAATAAATAATAAAGTGAAATAATATTTATTAAAAACATTATTATTTATTAGAGATTGTTATTATTTATTAAGAGCATCTATTATTTATTAAGAACTGCTATTGTTTATTAAGGGCATTTATTATTTATTATTTTTCTATTATTTATTGGTACAGAAAGAGCATGATTATACAACCTATAACCATGCTCTTTCTACATTAACACTTATATTTATCATCAATCAACTGTACCTGTTTTGGTGAAGTACACTTCCCCCAATAAGCGCCAAGACAATTGTCACACATACGTAACGGACATTTATCGTGGCAATCTTCTTTTTCCATGATTGCCCATACCGCTGCTACCAAAACCTCGACTTTAGGAGTGCGCGGAATACAATCATTGTACTTACCATCTTCTTCTCCGGAAAAAAACAGTTTACTTCTTATATCTGCAAAATATGATTTACAGTCTAAGCAAAGACGCACATACTTCTTACCATTTACACATCTACTCAAAGTTAACCATAATTCCTTTTTTTCTTTCAAGAACCGAGCCATTCGTCTTTCCCAAGTAGCATCTCTTTTTTCCCTATTTTCAAGCAGACCCTTGTCTTTTTTATTCACATTCAAACTTCCAACCCACATTGCCTCTACAATACGTAAACCAATAGGTGGCAAGCTCATATCTCTCCATATAATTCTTACCCATTTTTTTAAGATAATATAATCAATATATCGATAATCCGATCCTTCTATTTTTTCTAACGGTTTCTCGCGCAAAATTCCAATTTTGAGCAGCTGACTTAGACTTCTTATTTTTGAGGCTACCACCTTTCCATCGTCTTCGGATTTTGGATTGTCAGGTGTATCTATTTTAGGCGTTGCAGGAGTTACACTAGATTTCCCTTTAGTTTTTAACAATGATGCTATAAATTTTTCTGGGCTTGGCGGCAACACAGGCATATTTAGGCTCTCTTTTTGATATGTTTCGCAGACTTCATTTTTATGTCCACCCCGATTTGGCATACACGCAAAATAGTGCCCTTTCTTGCCATCCGGGAAGCTCTTCTTACACATATCACAACCACAATAGATACATTGTACCATGACTTTTTCAGGTAAAGACTCATCATTTGCGTACACATACTTACCTGCGTATATTGCCTTCGTTATACTCATTAATGCCTCCTCCTATCTAGTAATCTTGACGTAACTTAACTATGGCTTAATTATATCATGTTTCATCCGCTTGTCAATATTTTACGACATTTATTTTTTATTTTTATATTAAATTTTTATTTTATTTGTCGTAGTTTTTGGTCAATGTTGGGTCAAAGGGCAAAAAAAATCCCCGCAAGCCCTTATTTTACAAGGGTTTGCGGGGTTGTGTTACTATTCAAACTCAATCGTTGCCGGTGGCTTACCAGTGCAATCATACAATACTCTGTTTACATGCTTCACTTCATTAACAATTCTGCTTGCCACTTTTCCAAGTACCTCCCACGGGATCTCTGCTGCTTCTGCAGTCATGAAATCAATGGTGTTTACGGCTCTTAATGCGATGGCATAGTCATAAGTTCTTTCGTCACCCATAACACCTACGGAACGCATATTTGTCAATGCTGCGAAATACTGGCCAATACTGCGGTCAAGTCCTGCATTTGCAATCTCTTCGCGGTAGATAGCATCTGCTTCCTGTACCATCTTTACTTTTTCAGCAGTTACTTCACCAATGATACGGATTCCAAGACCCGGACCTGGGAATGGCTGACGGTATACCAGTTTTTCCGGAATACCAAGCTCTAAACCAGCTTTACGTACTTCGTCCTTGAACAGATCACGGAGAGGCTCGATGATCTCCTTAAAATCTACATAGTCAGGAAGTCCTCCTACATTGTGGTGGGACTTGATCACTGCAGATTCGCCTCCCAGACCGCTCTCTACAACGTCCGGATAAATGGTTCCCTGTACCAGGAAGTCTACAGCACCGATCTTCTTTGCTTCTTCCTCAAATACACGGATAAATTCTTCGCCAATGATCTTACGTTTTCTTTCTGGCTCTTCCACACCTGCTAATTTGCTATAAAAACGATCCTGGGCATTAACACGGATAAAGTTTAAATTATATGGGCCGTTTGGTCCGAATACCTCTTCTACTTCATCACCCTCGTTTTTACGCAGAAGACCATGATCTACAAATACACAGGTCAGCTGATCACCAACTGCTTTTGCCAGCATAACAGCTGCTACAGAAGAGTCTACTCCACCAGACAGTGCACACAGCACTTTTCCGTTTCCAACTTTCTCCCGTATAGTTTTGATGGTATTTTCAACAAAAGCATCCATCTTCCAGTCGCCTGCACAGCCACAGACATTGTATACAAAGTTGGACAGCATCTTGGTTCCTTCTACAGTATGAAGCACTTCCGGATGATACTGGATCGCATACAAGTTCTTCTCTTCCCATTCAACAGCTGCTACCGGACAGTTATCTGTGTGGGCAATGATCTTAAATCCAGGAGCTTCTTTTTCGATGTAATCGTTGTGGCTCATCCAGCAGATCGTCTTTTCAGATACGTTCTTAAATAACTTGCTGTTGTTGTCTACGGTTACTTCGATCTTTCCGTACTCACGAACAGGTGCCTTGCATACATGACCACCCAGTAAATGCATCATCAGCTGTGCGCCATAGCACAGGCCCAGTACCGGGATTCCCAGTTCAAACAGTTCTTTGCTGCAGGTAGCAGCACCTTCTTCATATACACTGTTTGGTCCTCCGGTTAAAATGATGCCCTTTGGATTCATTTCTTTGATCTTTTCAATATCAGTTCTGTAAGAATAGATCTCACAATAAACATTGCACTCACGTACGCGGCGGGCAACCAGCTGATTGTACTGAGCGCCAAAGTCGATCACAATAATCTTCTCTCTGTTCACGAGTCTTCCTCCTAATTTTTGTATGATAAAACGATGATCCAACCGTTTCATCTTCATATATCTCATTTCATTATACCTAAAATAATTTCACTATACAAGTAGATTCCCTAAAATCCTTATGGTTTTCCTATTACTCTTTCATTTTTCACAATTTATATTATTTTTTGCCATAAAAAAACAGCATTTTTCTCATAGCATTTTCTTCTTTTTTCCTGTTTTTTTCATATTTGTTAATTACATAACATTTTTCTTTAAAAGAAACGGCAAAGTCTTTCCGCTTTTTTCTCATTATTCATCTTTTCCGGAAACTTTATTCCATAAAATCGTCCAAAAATCATCCTTACTTTTTTGTACATTGTTAATAAAATTACGTACAAAACTCTCGTTTTATCTTTGTATGTTTTACACATTGCACAATTTTTACTCTTTTTTATATAATGAATCTGCCAAATAAAAAGCGTTCTATATTTAATCTAAAACAGGTCACACCTGCTATAAAACACAGGAGGTTTTAATTATGGATCAGTATAACACTCTCACACCTGAGATTATTTCTAAATTAAAAGAGGTATCAGACCATATCCTTACCGGCGATGATATCAACCCTGATTTTTCCAGGGATGAAATGCCTATTTATGGCACACATATGCCAGACCTGGTAGTTCAGCCACGTTCCACTGAAGAAGTAGCTGCTGTTATGAAGATCTGTTATGAAAATACGATTCCTGTCACTCCAAGAGGTGCCGGAACCGGACTTGCAGGAGGTGCAGTTCCCCTTCTTGGCGGTGTTCTCCTTGACATGTCTAAGATGAACCGGATCTTAAACTATGATCTGGAAAATTTTGTTGTAAATATCGAAAGCGGTGTTCTTTTGAATGACCTTGCTGCTGACTGCCTGACAAAAGGTATGATGTATCCGCCAGATCCAGGTGAAAAATTTGCCTGCGTAGGTGGAAATGTTGCTACCAATGCCGGAGGTATGCGCGCTGTAAAATATGGTTCCACCAGGGATTACGTACGTGCTATGACTGTTGTTCTTCCAACCGGTGAGATCACCCATCTTGGTGCTACTGTTTCCAAGACCTCTTCCGGCTATTCCCTGTTAAACCTGATGATCGGTTCTGAAGGTACTTTAGGCATCATTACAGAGCTGACCTTAAAGATCATTCCTGCTCCAAAAGCAAGCGCTTCCCTGATCGTACCATTTGAAGATCTGAAAACAGCACTTGAAACCGTGCCAAAATTAAAAATGTCTTCCTTAAATCCTCAGGCCATCGAATTTATGGAGCGTGAAATCGTACTGGCTTCTGAACGCCATACCGGACGTTCCGTTTTTCCACAGGAAATGGGCGGACAGCCAGTTGGTGCTTATCTTCTGATCACACTGGATTCTGACAGTGAAGACCAGTTATATACACTTCTTGAACAAGCAGCAGAATTAGTATTAGATGCCGGAGCTATGGACGTTTTAGTAGCTGACAGCCCTGCAAAAATGCGTGATGCCTGGGCTGCCCGTTCTGCCTTTCTGGAAGTTATTATGGAAGAAACAAAACTTCTTGATGAATGCGACGTTGTAGTTCCTGTTACCAAGATCGCCTCTTATCTTGAATTTGTAAATAAGGCCGGTGAAGAATGCGGTCTGGTGATCCGTTCCTTTGGTCACGCCGGTGACGGAAACCTGCATATTTACGAGTGCTCTAATGACCTTACTGAAGAGGAATTTAAAAAGCGCGTAGACAAGTTCTTTGATATTATCTATAAAGAAGCTTGTGCACAGGGCGGACTGGTATCCGGCGAACATGGTATCGGCTCTGGTAAGATTCAGTACCTGATAGACTCCATTGGCGAGACCAATATGGCCCTTATGGAAGGCATTAAACGTGTATTTGATCCGAAAATGATCTTAAATCCAGGCAAAGTATGCTACCGCCTATAATATAATATGAGATACTAGTACATCGTTTTCGAAATAACGATACCACTCACTTGTCTGCGAATCTGATTGCACAGGCCTAAAAGCCTCAGCGTAG
>OLRX01000799.1_pt1 | contig 26543 bp, 24 predicted proteins | sample 1672991 | NCBI WGS metagenome assembly OLRX01 (sample SAMEA3136744, study PRJEB25190) | human gut metagenome | biome: human gut; feature: human-associated habitat; material: faeces | place: Austria | collected 2013
CTCTGCAGAAAAACTGTATCGGTAGATAAAAAGCTGGATAAGATTGCAGCGTCATGCGGAGGCGAAACGCGGACGGCAGATAGCAGCAGCGACGGAATGAAAACAACAATGTGCGGCGGCAAGACAGAGCAAGCGGCTAACTGCGATGGCAAAGCGGAACCAGCCGTCAAATGCTGCAACGAAACGGAACCAACTGCCAACTGCTACGACGAAACAGAACCAACCGCTGCCTACTGCAGTAAAACGAAATCAGCCGCAGACAACGCTGGCGAAGCTTCCAAGACGTCAGACGCTGTCGCCGGCGGCACAGAGATGGACTCACAGTCACAAGCAGGCGATGAAGCCGTTTACGAGCAAACTTTCAGTGACTCCGAGGCGATGCCGGAGTTTAACGACGGGGAAAACGCCGCCAGAGACGCAGGGATAAACGACAGCGACAGAGGCGACACGGACGACGGTGACAGAGGAAATACGGACGACAACACCGGAGGAAATACGGACGACACCGACGCCGACGGTACAGACGACATCGATGCCGACGATACAGACGACAGCGACGTCGAAAGCAAGAACAAAATAAATGCATCCGACAGGTAAGTCATACAGAAAATAGAAGAAGAAAAATTATTAAAGGCCTCCTGGAGCCAGATAAAGGTTTTGGGAGGCCTTTTACTTTGCAGATTTGAGAGGTAGTTTTTCTCTGCAGGTTTGAGAGGTTTTTTTGCTTTGAAGGCCATTGATCGCCTCCCGCAAAAATGATAAGGTGTAATGAATTACTACAAAACTGTTATTTCTTTCAAGGAACAGGCAAAACAACGGCTCGACGCTTCGTTTTCAGGAAAGCAAAATAAGCTCGCCGCCGCTTTTAAAGAGATTGGTTAACAGATTGCACGCCAGCAACTGCTGCACGGCAGGAAAATAGCCTGCGGCGTGCTCAGACAGATTTTGATTCATGGTTGAAAATATGCGCGGTTTTACCTGCTTTGTAAACTGTTCTTTTCAACGAAATAAAGTTTTTGTGATAACTCATGCGTCGAAAATATCAGTTGAGCCACCGTCGGCATATTGGATTTGTGGTGTAATGTCCGCAGAGGATTATACCGGCTGCGACGAGAGGAAGCGGACATTGAGATGCAGTTCGGCTGGCTGGAGGACGCTAGAGTAAGATTAAAACTAAATTGTTCGGTTTGATTTTTTAATGTTGGCAAAAATCCCTGATGAAGAAAAAATGACAACATTTTGAGAAAAGTCGACGCAATTCCAGAGGGTTTACGATGTCGAATCTTGTCGATGTTGTACATTTCTAGGATTCACGACGAATTTGCCAACATATTTTCAAAAAAATGTTGGCAAATTTTCAGATATTGCGTAATATGGCAACATTAGCTAATTTTGATAGCTGATTCGACAAATTTCGACGTACCTGAACACAAGAAATGTTGGCAGAAATCGGTTAAAACAAAAAATTGTACAACATTTTCCATAATATTACAAATGACTTACAAATGACGTCACAGAATATAACCGGCTTCACCGAGAGGGATGGCCACTGAGATGGGAACTTACTACTCAATGTTGTAAAATTTTTAAAAAGCCATAATATTTTACAACATTACAGCCATGATACAGCATTAAACCGCCATAAAAATAAAGCAATGTTGTAGAATTTCAGAAAAATCCCCTAAAATACAACATGATTTTTGATTCATGTTGTAATATTTTGATAAATTGAAAAAGTCTACAACATTGGACGTTTTTTCACCGCAAGGGATGCTACAAATTGCGGAAATGTTGTATAATTATATAAAATCAGCAAATTCTACAACATTGCTGATAACACCGTTACTTAGCTTAGAACAAAAAACGGCTTCACCGCAAAGCAGCGTTCATTGAACCACTTTGCCAAACTTGCATTGTGGTATAATGTCCGTAAGAAATTATATCGGCTTCGTCAAGAGGACGCGGACATTGAAACGCCGTTTGACTGACTGCTGGGCTTTATAATGAACCCAATAATCATATTGTTCGGCGTTGCCGCAAGGCAGGGTTCATTGAACCACTTTGACAGATTTATATTGTGGTATAATACTTGTAAAAATTGCAAATTCTGGAGGAGAAGATATGGGAGAAAAGGTGAATTTCAACGACAGCGGTCTTGCTAAGCTGGACGTTTCAAAGGGAAGAGATATAACAGAGCTTTATGTGCAGAACAATCGTCTTGAGAAAATAGACTTATCAAATAATAGAAAGATAAAGATCTTCGACTGCACGGGTAATCCTTTAAAATATATAAGAGGCTTTGCGCCTGCTGCCGCAGAGCATGCGGCGCGCTCAACAGCGGACTTGGCCGCCGCTTTAGACACAGATCCGGCGGCGGACTCAGCAACGGGCTCAACAGCGGACTCAGCAACGGGCTCAACAGCGGACTCAGCAACGGGCTCAGCGGCGGACTCAGCGGCAGGCTCGGCAATGGCACCGACCACGCCTGTTTTTCCGGCCGACATCGCAGATTCTTACCCAGATATAGACGAAACAGAACTTCTGATGCGGCAATTCAAGGCGAGAGAAGACGAAGTCATCAGCAGTGAGTTGCTCAGCATAGAAGCAGGCAGGGGAGGAAGCGTGGGATTAAAATACAGTCCTGAAGAGGGGCAGCAGTATTTTGCCTATCCTGATGAGGGCTACAGCTTTGGCGGATGGTACAACGCTCTGGGCGACCGCCTGTCAAAAGACGCTGTTTGGCGCGATGATTACGGGACGGGAAGAGAGATTATAGCGATGTTTTTCAAAGCATAATCGGCGAAAGAACTGACAAAGCAAAAACGAGGCGTAAGCCACAACTGTTTGCCGAATCGCAGGGAAAGACTTTGGTTAAGTTTACAGAGTGACAGAAAAAGAAAAAATTTCAATATACATAAACCCACCGGGCAGACTGGATGGATAAAAAATAAGGTACATCTTCATTGCTGACTAGTATCGAAGATGTGCCTTTTGATATTCATGTGGATTTTTCGGGACTGGGAAGGATAAGAGTCTCTCGGCATATATGGCGCAATGACGGGAAGTGCCTGTCGACAGCGGAAAACGAGCAACCGGACGCGGAGATGTCCTACGCCGATATGAAAATTCATCAAAGAAAAAAGCTGTTTTGCGCTCTGCGGGAATACATATCTTCCAGTTCGGTCTTATGATATAAATAACCGGCATTATCAAAATACCTTGCTGAAGCTGGACAATTCTTCAGGCAGGCGTTGCATTTTATACATATGCCTGTCATCACGCGAGGATCATCAGCCGAGATCGACCCCATGGGGCAGACGCCGGAGCACAGGCCGCAGTTCGTACAGCTGTCCGAAACTTTGGGCGTCACTTTTCTTATATCTATGTGATTGCCATTTTTGTCGCGTGGCTGATAATAACCTCCGTAGGAATCGGGTGAGACTGCGGCCCCGGAAACATTTCTGATGGCAGGAATGTCGGCAGTGTCTAAGGCGGAGCATGACTCGGAATGCTTATGGTAAACCTTATGAATAAAACCGCATATTTCCGCCATATCCTCACTGTCCGGCCGACCTTTGCCGAGCGTGTCGGAGAAAGCGTGCTGGCAGCTTACCGCACCTGCGGCGATGACTTGAAAGTTATGTTTGTTCAATATATCGCATAGCTCCGCCAATGAAGAGTCAAAATTTCTGTTGCCGAAAGTTACGAGAGCGATCGCCTTAGAGCCGCCGCCTTTGATAGTATCGAGATATTTGAGCAGCACGTTGGGAACTCTTCCGGCGTATGTCGGCACAGCGAAAATGACCAGATCTTCTGAAGAAAGCTCCGGAAAAGTTTGCCGCGCCTGTGGCAGCGTAAAATCAAATGTTTCTGCCGGGAGGCCAAGCTCTGAGGCCATAGTATCTGCAGCGGCAGAACATACTTTTTTAGTAGTTCCGGCAGGGCTGAAATAGATTTTCATGATTCTTCGCATAATGGATTCCATCCTTTCGGCTGCCCTGGCAGCAGCTAAAACTTCAGATGTGACGGTTAAAGTTTCAGGTGCGGCAGCATTAAAGCTTCAAGTGGGGCAGTTTATCCTGCAGGAGAGATGCAGCAATGCCGATAAGTATGCCGCTTATCATTCCGGAGAAGAGCAGTACGGCAAAATACGACATCAGTCTGATGTTGGACATTATCAGACATGCAGTTATCAGCTGCCCGAGATTGTGAGCCACACCGCCGGCCATGCTTATTCCCACGATGCTGAAAAGCTTTGTCTTGTACAGGGCATACATTATCAATATGCTAAGTACGCCGCCAGCAAAGGAGTATATCACGCCGAAGAGGCCTGTGAAAAGGAGGCCTGCAGTCAGTATGCGTACGCAGTTTATTATAAAAGCGTATTTGAAGCCCAGTCTGTATATGGCGATTACTATAATCAGGTTGGCGAGGCCAAGTTTGATTCCGGGAATCGGTATGGGCATAGGTATCAAAGCTTCGATATAGGATAAAATCATAGCTAGGGCCGCCAGTATGGCGCTCAGAGCCAGCCTTTTCGTGCGGAGCGCGTAGCGGCTGTCCGTCCTGTTTGCATTGTCCGCACTGCGTGGGTTTTCACAGCGGCTGTCCAGCTTGTCTGCATTGTCAGCACTGTGCGGGTTTTGGCGGAGGTTGTCTGCATGTTTTTCGTCGCACGTGGCTCCATCTTGTCCGTTGGTGTCGCCGCGGTCGTTGGCGTTGGCGTTGGTGAGTACGTCGCCGCTGCGGTCGTTGGCGCCGTTACAGATATCACCGTGTTCGTTCCTGGTGAGTTTGGCTCCACCGCGTTTGTCTCTGGTGAGTTTGGCTCCTCTGTGTCCCTGTTTAGCCGGTGATGACATCGACATCACCTCCTCCGTTTCTGGCCTCTATTTCTACCATGACCTTATTGGGCAGACAGACGATTGAATCCTTAGTGTGGGAAATTGGCCTGGTGTTGACACAGATTTGATTTTTGCAGTCGGAAGAAGCCATTGAAACGACACCGTCTTTTATGATAATATTATTTAGATGACCGTTTTGAGCCACTTCAATTTCCCTGTCCTCGTTAAGAGGGTACGTGCCGTAAAGCTGGCCTGCGACAGTTATTTTAACCTGATCGCCGGCTTGGCTGCCGGTAAAAGTGAAATAAGACACGGCCAGGCCGATTATTAAAATTATAAAGAAAAGAGCGATATCCGCTTTTTTGATCATAATAAACTCCAAATCTGAAAGGTAAATCTTCATGAAAAAAATTCTGACGATTTTATGTCTCGTGACAATACTTATTATACCACAGCTTGCCTGCAACTCCCAAGCCCCAAATGGCTCAAACAGCAATCAAGGCGTGAGCAAAAGCAGCTTTCATCTGGATACGCTGTGCTCCATAACCATATATTCCATGGACGGGGCAGCGGAGAAAAGCGATGAGGAGAACGAAAAAGAGGCGCTGATGCTGATAACAGACGCGTACAAGCTTTGCGACGATTATGAAAAAATCCTCAGCAAGACCATCGAGGGAAGCGACATATATAACATAAATAACGCGGTAGGCAACTGGGTAGAAGTTAAAGACTGCACTATCGAGGTGATAGGAAAGGGCCTTGAGTACGGAAAAGTCTCAGGGGGAGCCTTTGATATAACTATAGGGGACGTTACAGAACTCTGGGATTTCCACGGAGAAAACGAGCAGGGGGAGAAGACAGGCGTTATTCCTGATGGAGAAGAACTGGCGGAAGCGGCAAAGCATGTGGATTACACTAAGGTGGAAATCGACGGAAACCGAGTCAGGCTGGCAGACAGTCAGGCGCACCTCGACCTGGGAGGCATAGCGAAGGGGTATATAGCAGATCAAGTCGCTGCTTATCTTGAAGATAATGGTGTGACCAGCGCGGTGGTGGATCTGGGCGGAAATATAGTCGTCATAGGGCAGAAAGCGAGCGCCATGGACGGCGGGGAATCGACGGACTTTTCCATAGGAGTGGCTTCGCCGACATCGGAAACCGGAGAGCTTCTGGGGACCGTTCCATGCAGCGACAAAACGGTGGTCACTTCGGGAACTTATGAGAGATATTTTGAGGTGGACGGAGTAAGATATCATCACGTGCTGGATCCCGATACAGGATTCCCGGTGGATACTGATCTGCTGGCAGTCACGATAATCGGGGAAAGAGGAACATCCGCCGACTGCGACGGCCTTTCCACCACGTGCCTAGCCATAGGAAAGGAAAAAGCCGCCGCCCTGATAGAACAAACACCAGGCGTCGGAGGAATCATCGTTGATGTGGACGGAGAAGTTACCGTCATCAACGTGGACGAGTTTAAAGCGTCCTAAAAGTCCGTGGCGGATACGGGGGCTTATGCAATTTCCCGGGGTGGGACGGCTCCGGAGCAAGGCAGGCTCGCGGGTCATGCGATTTTCAAAGCAGGCTCCGGGCAGATTCTTTGAGGGCTAGGCGTTTTCCAGGCCCCAGACAGAGATCAGCCTCTCTATCGAAGCTTCGATTTCAGGAAGCGGCAGGCGGTTGTAATAGAAGATCAGCGCGCCCGTTTCCTGGTCCGAAATATCTGATACAGGTATCATCTGAATTCCGATGGACTTTGCCAGAGAGCAGAGCTCAGCGGAATTTTTTTTGGAATTGACTTTTATAATTAAATTTATGCCGGACTGAGTGTCGAGGGCGTCTATCTTCCCCTTACCGAAGCGGGAAAGAGCGCTGACCGCAGTCTGGAGTTTTTGAGAATAAAGATTCCTGAGTTTGCGTATGCCGGTACTGTAATAGCCCCTTTCCATGAAGATCGCCAGAGTAAGCTGTTCCGCCTTGGAACAGGTCTGTGTGTAACGGCCCTTTATCTGCTCAAAGATTTTCGCCATGGAAAGCGGCAGAACCATGTAAGATATTTTGATTGCCGGAAATAGAGTTGAAGAAAAAGAGCCGAGATAGACCACTGTTTCCGACGCATCCAGGCTCTGCAGCGCAGGAACCGGCTTGCCGAAATAGCGCAGCTCGCTGTCGTAGTCGTCTTCGATTATTATGCTGCCGTTGGCTTTAGCCCAGTCCAGCAGCTGGTATCTCCTGCCTGCAGGCATGACGGTGCCGGTGGGGAATTGATTGGAGGGACTCACATAAACGGCGGAGGGTATGTTGACAGGAAGCTTGCTTATACCTATTCCGTCCTTGCGCACAGGGATGTGCGAAGATGTGAAACCACTGTCCCTGAACATGTTCTGTACAGGCAGGTATCCCGGATCTTCAAGGGAAACGTGATTTATGTTCAGCCTGGAAAGTATCCTGCAAAGCTGTCCCGTGATCTGCTGCGTTCCGGCGCCTATGACGATCTGAGCGGGAGTGCAGGTTACGCCTCTTGAAGAATAGAGATATTTGGATATTTCCACCCTGAGAGCTTTCTCGCCCTGCGGGTCGCTTTCATAAAGCAGACGGTCATAGTATTCGTTGAAAACCGTGGAGCTGCATTTTTTCCATTTGTTGAAATCAAAGCAGCACTCGTCATATATATATGGAGGGGCTTCCTCGCTGTCAAGGGAAGTCTGGGCTAAGGCTGGTTCCGGCTTTAAAGACGATTCAGAACCTGCGTAGAAGCCTTGGGAGACATAGTATCCCGACTGAGGTCTGCTGTCCGTATAACCCTCCACCAGCAGCTGATTGTAGGCCAGCTGCACGGTGGTGATGCTTATGCCAAGGCTTTGAGACAGTGACCTGAGTGACGGCAGCTTTTCCCCCGCTTTGATTTCCCCGTAGATTATGCTCTTCTTGATGTTGTGGTATATCTGTATATACAAAGGAACAGATGAACTGTTATCTAATTCCATTATTATCGGCTTCATATCGTGATTACCTCCAAACTGTATATATAAAAATAAATAAATTTGAGTATTTTAAAGATTACATTTCAGGTGTATTATAATACAGGAGATTGAAAAATACAAGTAAGAAAGGATGCTTATATATGACGAGAAATGAAAAGACAAACAATTTAGTTATGACTGCTTTAATGATATGCCTTGTAATGGTTGCTACTCTGAGCATAAGGATACCGAGTCCGTTCACTCAAGGGTACGTACATCTGGGCGATACGATGATATTTCTTTCAGTGCTCTTGCTGGGCAGAAATAAGGGCGCGCTGGCCTCGGGACTTGGATCTGCTCTTGCCGATGTGCTGGGCGGATATGCGGCTTATGCGCCGTGGACGCTGATAATAAAGGCTGCGATGGGCTTTATCATGGGAATCTTCATAGAAGCGTGTCTGAAAAAGGATAAGCATCACATCATGATAGGTTCGGTTGCCCTGGTTGAAATCATAGGCATGGTCATCGCCGGCATAGTCATGGTGATCGGTTACGCGCTCGTGGACGGCGTGTTGGCGGGAAATCTCATAACTGGATTTTTGGGTGCGCCTTTCAACGTAGCTCAGTTCACAGTAGGACTGATTCTGGCGACGCTGCTTTCGATGGCGCTTTACAAGACTCCTGCCAGAAAATACTTTGCCTACAAACTGGACGAAGTAAAATAAGCGGAAATAAAAGAATTTATGCAGACTTCATGCGAATCTCATACGAAAAGCATGAGGTCTTTTATTTTCTCGTGATATTATGATATTTTAAAGAAATCTCATAGCCAATCATGATTCCGAAGCAATAAATAATTATATCGAAAGTATCAAAAAAGCCTCTTTGAGTTATTCCCTGTATAAGCTCTATGGAAAAGGAAATGCATACTGCAATAATCATGACTTTTTTAATTGAATTTATTTTCCACATGCAGCAGCCTAAAGGAACAAACATGGCCAAATTTAAGAATGTCTGAAAAAACATTCTCCAATTGTTTAAAGCTTTTATAGAATCTAAGGGATTTAAAATGAATTCTCTTGAAATGGCCGTGCGGCAAAATAATGCGAAAAATAAAAATGAAAAATAGCAAATGCTGATTAAAATAAATAATCTTCGGTCGATTTGCCTGTTAAAGATAAAGGCGATTATCAGACAACAACATAAAATTGACAAAAAGAGCAAAACAATGCTTATTATATAGTACATTTTACCGCCGCTTCCATACATGACGGAGACGACTTCCATTATGACATTGTAATAAATTAAATATCCACATAAAGCGCCAAGGACTATTATTATTAAATTTTTTGCCATTTTATTCATTTTTTTACTTCTCCTTTTTTACTATTATGGTATAATAAGTAAAACTGTTCTTTTCTTATTATAATATGGAGGTATATTTATGGCAAGAAAAAAAGTATTCTCAAAAATTTTAGTTGTAACTTTTTGCCTTTCACTATTTCTTACCACAACCGTAGCTTTCGCAGCGACAGTCCTTCTAAGTTATAACGGTACAGGTATTCGAGATATGGATTCGGCACAAACTTTCGAACTTTCATCTCAGACCAAAATTACATTAAAACATAATACAACTGGTGTTACATACAATGGTACTCAGCCAAACAGCAAAGCAGTTTTAACGGTAAATTTAATGCGTAAGGGATTTCTGTTTTGGGGAAATACTGGCGACTCTATAACAACTACCGGAATTCAAAGTAAAACTGTAACTTGGACTAAATCGGAGGGAAAATATAAGTTACACTTTACTACTAAGGCACTTTCTGAAACGTGGTGGCCTGGAGTGAATGTAAATGGAACTATAACCAAATAAATGTATTTAAAGGAACAGTTAAACTTTTAATTTTTAAGAGAAATATTGATTATTAAAACAGTGGACAAATTGTCCACTGTTTTAATAATTTCTTTTTATAAAAAAGTTAATTTATGTAAACATGTCGCTTAATTTAAGGGTAGGCTATAAGTCCGTTTAATCGTAACGTACACAAAATGGCTTTTAAAAATTAGAATAAGGTGCCGCTCATCAGGCTTCTTTTTTCTTCGCTTCGTTTTTTAATTTTTCATGGGCTTTTTCTGTGCCGGCTTCGAGGGCAGTCTCGTAATACCAGCATTTATACGATATCAAATCCATAGTTTTCTGTAAGGCTTCCATCTGCTCCTCGACGACGCGCTTTCTTTCGAGAAACATATCGTGACGCTCTTTTAACGACGCGTCTCCCAGCTTGGTCCAGTCGACGAACTGCTTTATGTCCTTTATCGACATTCCCGTGGCTTTCAGACATTCGATCAGCCGCAGCATATCTATGTCGCTTTCAGAAAAAATACGGTAGCCTGAGCCGCGCCTTTCAATATAAGGCAGCAGACCCTCCTTGTCATAGTAGCGGAGCGTTGTGGCAGGAATATTGAGCATATTGGAAACTTGCTTAATGGTATAATTCATGAGAAATCCTTTCTGAAAAAATTTTAAAAAACCATATTGACCTTAGACTCAACTTTAATGTTATACTTTATTCGGAAACATGTCAACACTTTAAATTTGCCGGCGATATTGCCGGAAATATTGATAAAATATGGAGGGGAAAATGATTTACAAAGACTTTCAAGGTATGAAACTTTCTGCCCTGGGCTTCGGAGGAATGCGTCTGCCTGTCATAGACGGTCAGGACAGCAAGATAGACGAAGCCGCGGCGACGGAAATGGTTGATTTAGCGATGAAAAGCGGAATAAACTATTACGATACGGCTTGGGGCTATCACGAGGGCAATTCCGAGCTGGTGCTGGGAAAAGCTCTGTCAAAGTATGAAAGAAGCAGTTTCTGTCTGGCGGATAAATTCCCCGGATATGACCTGGAGAACATGGACAAAGTGGAATCTATCTTTGAGAAGCAGCTGGAAAAATGCTGCGTTGATTACTTTGACTTTTATCTGTTCCACAATGTCTGCGAGCTGAACATCGAGCAGTATCTGGACGAGAAATACGGAATTTTCAAGTATCTTACAGAGCAGAAAGCAAAGGGCCGCATCAAGCACCTGGGATTTTCCGTTCACGGCAGCTATGACGTTATGATGAGATTCCTCAACGCTTACGGAAAGCACATGGAATTCTGCCAGATACAGCTAAACTACCTGGACTGGGATTTCCAGGACGCCAAGGCCAAAGTTGAAGAGCTGAAAAAATGGGGAATACCTGTATGGGTAATGGAGCCGCTGAGAGGAGGAAGTCTCTGCAAGCTTTCCGCAGAAGACAGCGAAAAACTGCAGCAGGCCAGAGCTGGAAGTCTGCCTATACACTGGGCCTTTGACTTTATTCAGAGCGTAGAAAACGTTGGAGTCACTCTTTCGGGAATGTCAAACATAGATCAGCTTACGGAGAACATAAAGATTTTTGAAAACATCAAGCCTTTAAACGAGGATGAAAAAGCTCTGCTGCTGGAAATAGCCAAAGATATGACCAAGAAAACCGCGCTGCCTTGCACGGCCTGCAGATACTGTACTTCCCACTGTCCTCAGGGACTGGACATACCGCATCTCATAGCCTTGTACAATGAGCACTGCTTCACGGGAGGCGGATTCCTGGCGCCTATGGCATTGTCCGCTCTTCCTGACGATAAGAAGCCGTCGGCCTGCATAGGCTGCAGAAGCTGCGAAGCTGTATGCCCTCAGCAGATAAAGATATCGGAAGCCATGTCGGACTTCACATCAAGGCTGTAATTTCATAGCTGTATTTATCGCCGGACTGTGCGGCTTCTGCCAATTTCCGCAGTCGGCGTGCAATGTGCTTGAGCTGTGAAAATGCAGCGATTGAATTGATTTAAGCGGAGAAAAATTTAATGCCCTGACCGTTTTGAAATGGTCCGGGCATTTCAATGTGTAAAGGAAAGAATAAAAACCGCCGCGGCTAAAGCCTTGACACAGCTAAAACTCATACAAGATCATATTTGACCAGGAATCTGGCTGCCAGCAGCTGCTGAGGGAAAAGCCTGACCATGCTGCGGCTGAGGAAGATGCTCTCTGTGCCCTTTTCCCTGAGATTTTCCGCGATAATGAAAGTTATGATCTGGGAATTGGAAACGTCTTTGAGGTTTTTAATCATTTCCGCTGCGCCAAGAAGCTTGACTTTGTTATTTTTAAAGGAAGATACCGCGTCTTCAACATCCTCTCTTGCCGTGCCGGCCGTCTCTCCCAGCTTTTTGAGGAAAGCCTCTTCCGTGTAGACGAGAGCCGGGTCCATGTTGAAGATATAGGCGCACGCGTCGGCCATCTTCAAAGTGGTCTTGTTAAACGCTCCCTTGGCGAACGCATAGTAGATGCCGTCGAAGATGCCGAAGGCTTTCATGGCGTCAAGGCGCCCGAGCCGCATGATCCTCTTGGAGTTTTTCACGTCGAAGATGAGCGTATTTCCAAGATTCCACTTGGACTCTATGACGGTCAGGTTCGGCGCTTTTTTCAGAGATTTGCTGTTTATAATGCCCAGCGCGTTGAGCTTGACGGCTATAACTCTTTCGGCTCCCTTTTCCAGAGCCATATTTATAGGAAGAACGTCGGCGTATCCGCCGTCAATGTATTCCTTTCCGCCGATTTCATATGCGTGTAGAGCGGGAAATACAGAAGAGCTGGCCATGATGTAGTCTATCAGCTGCCCCTCCGGTATATCTTCTTTAAAGAGAAAGTGAGGCTTGAGAACGGTTCTTTCTACTACGACCAGGCCGTAGTCTATAGGTGATTTTCTTATCTTTTCTTCGTTGATATAATTTTTAAGCAGTTCTTTCAGCCCTGAAGTCCCTGCGCCTTTGTTGAAAATTATTTCTTTGGCGTAGTCGATGGGCTGGCTGCCCTCGGGGACATCGAATATCATGTGGGTTTCGATTTCTTTCCACAGGGAAATGGTCGAGTCCAGATCTCCCTGGCATACCATAGCTCCATTGATTGAGCCTACCGAGGCTCCCGTAACTATGTCTATCTCCACGCCCAGCTCGGTAAGAGCCTGCCATACGCCGGCCTCATAGGCGCCGCGGGAGCCTCCTCCGCTGAGCACGAGCGCAGTTTTTTCATGATTTTTTGTCATATTAGTTACCTCTTATATATCTCTTATATATATCGGATTCAAGATTAAACATATCGCCGTATAAATTTAATATATCCAAATATCTACCAAAATTGTACCATAAATGTTATAATGAACGCAAAGATTATATATTCGGCTCCGCCGCAAGGAAGCGTTCATTGAAACGCCGTTTGGCGGACTGGGTGGCGTTGGAATGAATCATCACAAAACCCCTGACCAGGACTTGACGGGGCGAAACGATAGAGATGTTGACAAAAAGTCAAAGATTCTGCCGAAATGCCAACGTTTTGAGAAAGTAACTTACGATTTTAAGCGTTTTAAGGTGTCGAACCGTGTCGATGTTGTACATTTTTAAAATTTATGAGGATTTTGACAACATATTTTTTAAAAAATGTTGTCAAATTTTCAGATATTGCGAAATTTGCCAACATCTGCTTGGCTTCATAGATGATTCGACAAATTTTGACCCACCCGAAAACAGAGAATGTTGCCAAAATTCAATCAAAACAAAAAATGTACAACATTTCCTATAATATTACAATCATGCACCAGAGCGACATTCTGATAACACGAAGGCTCAAGTGGCAACACCGAAGTCCAAGTGATATAATGTTCACGAAATTATATGGTTTGGGTTAGACGTGATATCGCAATTACAGTCGCCGCAGAGCCTCGGGGATTACGGCTGCCGCGAATTAGACGCAAGCAATAGTCGACGGCTGCCGACGTCGCGCAACATAGCAAACGTCCGTCACATGGTCATACATATTACCGCAGAGCAGCGCGCGATTCCGGCAAAAATTCAAAAAAAGAAAGAAGGTTTTCCATGGATAATAGATTGAGAGAAATCATTGAAAAATCACAATCCATAGTATTTTTCGGCGGAGCAGGAGTTTCCACCGAAAGCGGCATACCCGACTTCAGGTCCGAAAAAGGACTTTACAAAGCACAGCAGGAGTACGGAGTTTCCCCGGAAGAAATCCTGTCACACACGTTTTTCATCAATAATACGGAGACTTTCTTCGACTACTACAAGAAAAATCTCATATATCCTGGAGCACAGCCAAATAAGGCCCACAAAGCCCTTGCTTTCCTCGAAAAACAGGGAAAGCTCAAAGCGGTCGTCACGCAGAACATAGACGGACTGCACCAGAAAGCCGGCAATAGCAAAGTCTTCGAACTACACGGCAGCGTGCTGAGAAATTACTGCATGGACTGCGGAAAATCCTACGACCTAGATTATATAATGGACGAGGATAACTGCGTAAACGGCGTTCCCCGCTGCAGCTGCTGCAAAGGAGTAGTAAAGCCGGACGTGGTTCTCTACGAAGAGGCTCTGGACTCGGGCTGCATGATGGGAGCGGTAGAGGCTATAGAAAGGGCCGATACGCTCATTATCGGAGGAACTTCGCTGGCAGTTTATCCGGCTGCAGGTTTGATTCGCTATTTTAGGGGGAATAATTTAGTATTGATAAATAAACAGGCCACGCCTTACGACAACGAAGCAACGCTGGTTATAAACGACTATATAGGAAAGGTTATGGAAATCACAGAATGAATATTTTAGTTTCAAATGACGACGGAATCAAGGCACGCGGTCTTGCCGAGCTGACTAAGGCGCTCAGCAAAAAAGGCAGCGTGTACGTCTGTGCTCCCAATTCACAGAGAAGCGCCAGCAGTCACGCCCTCAGCGTGAACAACGAGATCACCATGAAAAAAATAGACTTCGACGGCGCTACTATGGCCTTTGAAATAGGAGGAACGCCAGCCGACTGCGTGAAGCTGGGTTTATATGTTTTGCGAAAAATGGGAATAGATATAGATATAGTTTATTCCGGCATAAACCACGGAGGAAATCTTGGAACAGACACCATGTATTCGGGAACCGTTTCCGCCGCGGCAGAGGGTTTATTTAACGGACTGCCGGCTGTGGCCGTATCAGTTAACGATCACCAGGCTTCACATTTTGAAGGCGCATGCAAGCTGGCCGTCGATATTCTCCCGAAAATGATGGAGGAAGGCAGAAACCTGGGCGTAGTCAGCATAAACACTCCCGATATTCCGCTGGAAGAAATCCGCGGCGTGAAGACGGCGAAGCTGGGAACCATAGGATATCACGAATGGTTCGACGCTGTGGCAGAGGAGGGAGAGCAGATTACATACAAATATTCCGGATACCATAAAGAACTGGATTGCTGGACTGATGAGACCGACGCCAAGCTGGTCAGAGACGGCTACGCGACCATATCGTCGGTGAAATACGATCAAAACGACCCTGAGGGTAACGAGAAGATAGACAAATGGGAGGTAAAAATATGAATGGGATCGTCAGATTCAAAAGAGAAGACACTGTTCTTGTAGTGATAGATTTGCAGGAAAAGCTCATGCCTGCGATGCATGAGGCAGAAAGGACAGAAAAGCAGAATATCAGGCTGATTTCAGGAATGAAAGCGCTGAACGTGCCGGTCCTGGCGACCACGCAGTATGCTAAGGGCTTGGGACAGACCGTGGTTCCGGTGGCGGATGCTCTCGCAGACAGTCCTGTCTTTGACAAGACTTATTTCAGCGCCTACAGAGACGAAAATTTCCGCAGGGCTCTTGAAGAGACGGGCAGAAAGACCGTTGTGATCACCGGTGTTGAAAGCCACGTATGCGTTCAGCAGACGGCGCTTGACATGATTCAGGACGGATATGAGGTGGCCTTGGCCATGGACTGCGTAAGCTCAAGAGCTAAAGAGAGCGTTAAAGCCGCGGAGCTAGCCCTTTCGGCAGCAGGAGCATGTCTGACATGCGCTGAAAGCATCCTCTTTGAACTGCTGGAAAGCGCAAAAGCTCCGGAATTCAAACAAATTTCAGCCATAATAAAATAGGTGAAGCATGATATTTAAAAATAATTTCAGCGATTTGACAGAAAAAGATATAGAGCTTTTGACGAGCTACTTTGACGGCTTTGATTATCAGTCCTCAAGCCATACTTTCATAGCCAACTACATTTGGCGGGATACTCACAGGCTGTCCTGGGAGATAATAGACGGCTATCTTTTTATCGCAGGCCTTGGAAACACGGAGCCGGATGAAGAAGAGTATTTCGTATCTTTTCCGTTGACGAAGACGGGAAGCTATGACGGGCATCAGGTGAGAGAGGGCGTGGAGAAGGTCAAGGAGATATTCAAAAGCAAAGACAAGCAGTTCGGCATGGGCTTGGTGCCTGAAACACTGCTTCCCGCTCTGAAGGACGCGTTTGGCGACGATGTAAGCGTGGAGCATGAAAGAGACGACGACGATTACGTATACCTGAGAGAAGATCTGGTGACGCTGGGCGGACGCAAACTCCACCACAAGAAAAATCATCTCAACTATTTTCTGCGCAACTATCAGTTCACATACGAAGAAGCGGCTCCTGAGACCGTTCCTGAAATAATGGAATATATCTACAGCAAAAACGAGTACAAGCTGGGGGAAACCCCTGAAGAATGGAAGACGATCCTTGAGATGGAGAATGTAGCAATAGCCGAGCTCCTGAAATTCATCGGAAAAGGATTGCTTTCGGGAATAATCAGAATCGACGGAAAGATAGTTGCCGTGACACTGGGTGAATTTGCGCGGAGCAACAGCAAAGAGACGGTCATCGTCCATGTCGAGAAAGCCGACGACAGGATAAGAGGTCTTTATCAGGCCATAAACAACGAGTTTTGCAAGCGTTTGCCGGAGGAGACAATGTATGTCAACCGTGAAGAGGACATGGGACTGGAAAATCTCAGGCAGACCAAGCTTTCATACAAGCCTTTCAAGATGGCAGAAAAGTATACGGTCAGCTTCAAATAGCCTTTCGCATTGTTAATTTAAATACTTTCGCCGGAGGCCTTTGAATTTGTATTTCCTTGTGATAAAATTAAGAAGAAAATAGCAGATTATAAAGTTTTTGTTAAAAAAATAACAAAAACTATTGATTTTTCTTTGCCCTTGTGCTTAAATGTATATAGCAAAGGAAGAGTGACTTGCTATAGGGCATAAGGCAAATCAAATATTATCTTAAGGAGGATAAGAAAAAATGAAAGAAGCTGTAATCGTAAGCGCAGTAAGAACACCTATGGGTAGCTTTGGCGGTTCCCTGAAAAACGTTCCTACGAGAACACTGGGTGCCATCGTCATTAAAGAGGCTGTCAAGAGAGCGGGAATCAAGCCTGAAATGGTAGAAGAAGTTATCATGGGCGCAGTTCTTCAGGGCGCGCTTGGTCAGAACGTAGCAAGACAGATGACATTAGACGCAGGTCTGCCTAAGGAAGTTCCTGCGATGACTATCAATAAAGTATGCGGCTCAGGTCTCAGGGCTATAGAACTGGCTGCTCAGATCATCAAGGCAGGAGACGCCGACATCATCGTAGCAGGCGGAGCTGAAAACATGTCAGCTACAGCTTATGCTATTCCGTCAGCAAGATGGGGCGCAAGAATGAACGACACCAAGCTGATCGACATGATGACCAACGACGGCCTGACCGACGCTTTCAACAACTACCACATGGGTATCACAGCTGAAAACGTCGCAGAGCAGTGGGGAATCACCAGAGAAGAGCTGGACGAATTCTCTGTAGTCTCTCAGAACAGAGCTGAGGAAGCCATCAAGGCCGGCAAGTTCAAGGATGAAATCGTTCCTGTAGAAATTCCTCAGAGAAAGGGCGACCCTATCATCTTCGATACTGATGAATTCCCTAAATTCGGAACTACAATGGAGAAAGTAGCTAAATTAAAACCTGCTTTCAAGAAAGACGGTATCGTAACAGCTGCAAATGCTTCCGGCATCAACGACGCCGGTGCTGCCGTAGTAGTTATGTCCAGAGAAAAGGCAGAAGAGCTGGGAATCAAGCCTATGTGCACCATTAAGTCATACGCTTCAGCAGGCGTTGATCCGTCTATCATGGGCGTAGGTCCTGTACCTGCTTCAGAGAAAGCTCTCAAGAAAGCCGGCCTTACCATGGCTGACATCGACCTGGTTGAAGCTAATGAAGCTTTCGCAGCTCAGTCTTTGGCAGTAAGAAAAGATTTAGGCCTAGATCCTGAAAAGACCAACGTAAACGGCGGAGCAATCGCTCTCGGACACCCTATCGGAGCATCCGGATGCAGAATTCTCATCACACTGCTTTATGAAATGATGAGAAGACCTGAGACCAAGTACGGCCTGGCTACTCTCTGCATCGGCGGCGGCATGGGAACTTCATTGATCATTGAAAAATAGTTAGACATATAAGTCAGTAATTTATGGAGACGGAACGACGAAGCGAGCTTTCAAAGCCCGCTGCAGAAATCCGTCTCTTTTTTCTTGCCAATTCGGATTTTTGCCAATTCGGATTTTTGCTGATTCAGCTTTTTTGCTAATTCGGCTTTGCTTTGCGACGAGCTTCAATACCGGAACACATCTTAGAACTCCGAGCCATTATGCTCTAAGCTGCCTCTATGCGCTTTTCGGGTGCTTTATCCGAAAGTTGTCTGCCTGCGTGCTTCTCCCGCCGCAGAGTCCTTTTCGGCCTTTCGGAATTGTGGTATGATGGAAGAGATAGAATGGAAAATTAGAAGTTATCGAAAGGAGTAGACAACTATGAAAATGCCAGAAAAAATTGATATAAGTATGTTTGCTCCATGCGGAATGAATTGTAAAGTTTGTTATAAGCACTGTTACCATAAAAAGCCTTGTGCTGGGTGCTTGAATAGCGATAAAGGGAAACCTGAACATTGTCGTAAATGCAAAATAAAGGACTGTATTCAAACAAAAGCGTTATCCTATTGTTTTGAATGTGCTGAATATCCTTGTAAATTGATTAAAAACCTTGAAAAAAGCTATAACAAACGATATCAAGCAAGTCTTATAGAAAATAGCCGTTTTGTTCAAGAACAAGATTTGGGGCATTTCATGGAACAGCAGAAAATAAAATATACTTGTTTTAAATGTGGTGGGATTATTTCTATTCACGATAGAGAATGTAGCGAATGTCAAGAAAAAATGAAATAGTACAATTCCAGCTTATATAATTCTCGGCTTACCGGGCATAAAAAGAGCGAGAGTGTGGAACTAACCCTGTTTTGGGAACACAAAAGTGAATTGGTATTTTTTTGAAAGCCCGTATCCAGCCGGGGACACAATTTCAGAAATTTGGCTGTTTTTTACAAAGATGTGTCACAAAACCGCCGCGTTATTGTTTGTTATATAGAAACGTGAAAGGAGGTTCAGGTTTGAGACAGGGAAAAAACGACAGTGTAATAGCCGACATGTACAAACGGTATTACAGCAAACTCATGCTCATAGCCTGCTCCTATACGCACGACAAGTCTGCCGCGGAGGACCTGGTGCAGGAAGCGTTTCTGAAAGCCATACTGTCTTACAAGCCGGGAGGAAGTTTTCTCGGCTGGGCCAATAAAGTGATACGCAACGACTTCCTCAACACAAAGAAGCGTGAAAAATACGTCGAGGCGGGGAACATAGAAGAAATGTCGCTGCCCGCCTGCGAAGATCTGCTCAAGGGGTATATAAAAGGTGAAGAAAGGGTAAAGATGGCTGCCATGATAGCCTCTCTGCCCGAAAAATATAGAGACGTAATGATAGCAAGCGTATATCTGCAGGAAGAAAATTCGCAGATAGCCAAAGCGTATGGGATTTCCGAAGAAAATGTAAGACAGATAAAGTCTAGGGCAAAGAAGATGCTCATGAAGATGTGGGGTGAAGAGAATGAAAGATATAAATGACGAAATGAGAAACATCAGCGATAAGCCAGAAAACGCGGATGAATTGAACATGGATGATGCACTGAAAAAGATGAGCATGGATCATGAACCCGATTTTGACACGTATATAGAGAAAACCATCAACAACAGAATAAAAAAGATAGCAGCCAAGACATGTATAACTATCATCGCAGCTGTCATCGTGATTTTTTTCTGCATAAGTCCTTTGATGAACCTCTGCTTTACCAACGCCGCCAAGCTTAACGACGGCGAAGACAGCACTCTGCTCAAGACCATGCGCGCCTATTACGAGACACTTTATCCGTATTATGAAGTTTGCGGAATAGACGTTGAAAAAGACGGATTCGGCTGCTACACTCTCAACATGAATGTGACCGACCATACAGGACTTCAAATCATCGGAACTACAGATGTGGTGATGGAGATGAAGCTTGGCAAGATGTCCGTCAAGTCGGACCCGGAGGGCAGGGCAACCTTCACCCTCGGAAGATTTGACCAGAATAATAAAATCACGCAGCAGGAGCTAGAGCAGCTGTATCTCGATATTGAAGCGCTCCCTGAGTCGGCGGTGATATATGCTTCGGTATCGCAGAAAGAAGCGGAAGATATGTTCACTCTTATGGAAAAAACCAAGGACAAAGTAGACTTGCAGTGGCTGCAGATTTATGAAACGGAAAGTAATTTCCAGGCAGGAGTGAGCTTGAATCTTTCATGTGCCTACAGCGACCAGGATAGAAGGGACGATATGGACGCTGATGACATAAGAAGAATATATATCAAAAATCTCGAAACCCTGAGAGATAATTTTGATATATGGAAAGACCTGGGGCTGTACAGCGTTTCAAGTGTATACAATAGCGACAATACAGAGATTATAGACGATTTGCTTTCCGAGGCCAAGGAACATGATTTGCTCGAGTCAAAAAATTACTGCATTTCAGGAAGCCGCGACGAGGTTCTGATATACCTTCAGGCATGGGAAGCGGAATGGGATAACGTACAGATAGACAAGGTCAATTACAGCAAGTTCGGTTGATCGGCCGGTTGGCCGGAGGCAATTCGAAGGAGGCCAAATGAGGCTAAATGAAGTATAGTTTGAAGATGTTGCAGAATTTTCTCTAATTCTAAAATTCTGCAACATTCGAGATATTCATAGCTGCAAGCACAAAAAATAATTTCGGGGGAAAACATGATAATATATTTCACAGGAACAGGAAACAGCCGCCACATTGCACAAAAGCTGGCAGAGGCTATAAAAGAAGAACCTTTGGCAGACATGGGCAGGATGATAAAGGAAAGAGAAAAAGGTCTGTTCACTTCTGAAAGGCCATACATATTTGTGCTTCCGACATACGGTTGGAGAATACCTAGAATTGCTGAGGATTTCATCAGAAATGCAACGTTTCAAGCGAATAGAAAAGCATATTTTATCATGACATGCGGAGACTCATGCGGAAATGCCGGAGTCTATGCGGAAAAGCTTTGCCGCCTGAAAAACTTTGAGTTTATGGGCTGTGCTGAGGTCAAGATGCCGGAAAATTATGTAGCGATGTTTTCCGTGCCTGACGAGAAAACTTCTGAAGCGTTGATCAGACAAGGCGATGAAAAAATTTTGAAGCTGGCAAAGCTCATACTTGACGAAAGCCCTCTGCCGACAAAGAAATCCTTCGTGGGAGCCCTCGAAAGCACAGTTGTCAATCCTGTCTTCTACTCAATGTTTGTAAAAGACAAAGGTTTCAGAAGTACGCCGGACTGCATAGGCTGTGGCCTTTGCGTAGAAGTGTGCGTGCTTAACAATATCAGGCTGGAGGGCGGCAGACCTGTCTGGGGAGGCAATTGCACTCACTGCATGGCCTGCATATGCAGATGCCCGCAGGAAGCCATAGAATACAAGCATAAGTCCGAAGGAAAGCGCCGATATTATCTGGCAGATTAGCCAAGCAGATGACAACTTGAACAGAATACTGAACAACACAAAAGCCGCGGGACTAATAACCCGCGGCTTTATTCACATGATTATCAAGTTTTACATGACCGTCAACTTTCGCATGATTATCAACGTTGTTTTTGGGCATTGGCCCATAAGAGCGCTTTGCGTTCAAGATTCTGCACGAAATCGTTTTTACCGTCGCAGTAACTTTCGATATCGTATGGGTATTTAAGCGCAAGGGATTGTTTCAAACGTCCGTACTCGTCCGCCTCTTTTTTGTGAGCACGGAGATAATCGCGCACCGCCAAATGCCGCGTTACGTCGTGCTGACTGTAAAGGGAGAAAATATGAATCTGATGAGTTCTTTCATCGCCGCCTTTGCGGAGATATCGCCTGCCGGAAATACCGAATTCTCCCAGATACTCATAGCCGATTTTCTCGAATTCAGAGGCGTCTGCGTCGACCCTGCTCAAACCCTCCACTACAGGCATTATATCTATGACAGGCTTTGCCTTTAACCCTGGAACCGACGTGCTCCCTATATGGTAGATGGCAAGGCAGTTATCTGATAAAATTTCCCGTATCAATTTTGCTTCTTCTTCAAACATGGCGGGCCATGCCTTAGAATAGTCGGTGACGATGACATGCTGAGGCATCAATCCGGCCCTCCTTAGATTTATGGATACTTTGAAGTTTTATTCGCACTGCCGGTCTATTCGCACTGCCGGTCTATTCGCACTGCCGGTCTATTCGCACTGCCGGCTTGTTCATAATGCTGGCCTGTTCACGCTGTCCGGCGGATCGTTATCAGCGGCGTTATTCACCTAAATATTCTTCCAGCGTCAGGCCTTTTTCGGTGATTTCCTTGGCGACGTCCACTCCGACATAGCGAAGATGCCAAGGCTCGTAAGAATATCCTGTTATCCCGGTTTTTCCCTTGGGATACCGTATGATGAAACCATATTCGCTGCAGTGATTGTTTATCCATATTCCCTCTGGGTATTCGATGAAATTTTGCTTTAGATCGTAGCCCATTGAAGCCGAGGTGACGTCTACGGCCCAGCCGGTATGGTGTTCGCTTCTGCCGGGATATGCGGAAATCGTATTGGCATAGTCGGCGCCGTTTCTCGAAACATAGCCGTTATATATTGATTTCTGCGTGGAATATGAACGGTAGGCAGAGCATATCACGAATTCTATACCGTCATTTTTTGCGGCTTCCAGCATCTTGAGATATGCTTCGTAAGCTTCTCTTTTGAAATAGAGGCCCTGATTGGTGGAAAGAGAGCCGTCCACAGGAACCATGTCTATAGGCTCGTAACTTTCGGAAACAGCGTGCAGCTTATTGACTAGGACAAGCTTGCTGCCATCGTCGCTTTCCAGAGTATCAATGACATCGGGCAGACCTGTAACATCAGGCCTTTCGACTGGTTCGGCTTCGCTTTCCCGCTCTTTCTTTTCATCAGTGTTATCGGGATTAGTCACTTCGCCTGAAGCTGTAACTGAATTGTCTCCGCCCGCGTCTGCTTGGCTGTCTGAATTTGCTTCGCCCTTTGCACTGTTTCCGCTGCACGCGCACAATATGAGCAAGGCCGCAGTCAGCAGTGTGCATATATAAAATTTTGCAGGTTTTTTCATTGGTTTTGCAGGCTTTTTCATTACGAGCCTCCTGAAAAGTGCAACTTATGCTAATATATGAATTCTCGCAAATACGGGTTTTTAATATTATTTACTGTCTATCAAGAAAACTGAATTTATCGTTCCGATCGCTCGAACGTCAGCAATCCGAAAAAATTGGCAGCCGAAAGATGATGTTTTCTTAAAAATGTATAGAACTTGTATTTGCAGGCGAAAATTAAAGGAATCGATTATAGTATATTTTATTTAGCGGATAGCTGTCAAGGGGAATGTATTTGGGAAATGACGTTATTTTACTGGTGCTTTGCGAGAAAGCCTTGTAGGAAATTTGAGAGGAAGCCTTGTTGGTGTTTTGCGGGTGATTTGCGGAAAAGCTCTGCAGGTGTTTTGTTGGTGCTTTGCGGAAAAGCTCTGCGAGAAAGTTTAAAAATGACGGTGCCGGAGTGAAGAGGTTACTTCGGTTAAAAATAATAGTTTGGCAAAAACTAAGCCAGCACTGGATAATTCCGGTAGGAGATGGTATAATAAACGCAATGATTAGGATGTTCAGCTTCGCTGCAAGGAAGCGTTTATTGAATCACTTTGTCAGACTTGCATTGTGGTATAATGTCCGCAAGGGATTATATCGGCTGCGCCGAGAAGAAGCGGACATTGAAACGCCGTTTGACTGACTGCGGGGCGTTATAATGAACCCAATAATCATATTGTTCGGCGTTGCCGAAAGGTAGGGGTCATCGAAAGTAGAATGTTGCATGATTTGGACAGGTTGAACTGAAAGGCATAAAGATAAAATGATTAGGTCGGCTTGATGTTGGCAAAAATTAAATAAACCGCCGAAATGACAACCTTTTCAGAAAAGACTTGGCGAATTTAAGATTTTTATGATGTCGAAGCATGTCGATGTTGTACATTTTTAAGATTCGCGGCGATTTTGCCAACATATTTTCAAAAAAATGTTGGCAAATTTTCAGATTTTATAAAATTTGCCAACATACGCTCAATTTAATAGCTGGTTCGACAAATTTCGACTTGTGCAAACACCAAAAATGTTGCCAAAAATCAACCTAAACAAAAAAATGTACAACATTTTCCATAATATTACAAACCCCGCTTTATATTGTAACGCATTTATCGCGGGGAAATCGGCCGACCAAAGCCGACCAAGGAGAAATGTTGCATAATTTTGGAAAATTGAGAAATTTTACAACATTTTATTCGGGTTCCCATATAAAATCAGCATAAAAATATTGCAATGTTGTAAAATTTAGAAATATTTAAGAAAAATACAACATCAATTCGGATTTATGTTGTATAATTTGAGAAATTCAGAATTTTTTGCAACATTGCTTCGATTTAATATATGTCAGAGGCGTTTTAATATAGGGAATGTTGTAAAATACGATAAAAATATAGAATTCTACAACATTACATATTTTAAATAGTTTACAGACTGCGGTGTTCGCCGCAAGATGCATGCCACAAGCTATTTTCCGTAAGATGCTCACCGCCGCACATAAGGTGTTCGCCGTGAGGAGTGTGCCGCCGCACATAAGGTGTTCGCCGTGAGGAGTGTGCCATCGCACATAAAGTGCCCGCCGTAAGATGTGTAGAAGCTGTCCGCGGAAATGCGTCGAAAATGACAGAAGGCACGCGTAGAAGCCGTCCGCGGAAATGTGCCAAAAACGATAGAAGAGAATGCCCAGAAGAACTTTCCTCGAAGACACAGATGAGAGACATAAAGGACATGGAAAAACCTCTGCGAAGTCGCATCGAAGAAGTCATATGGAAATCGCAGCGAAGCCGCGCCCGAAACAGTTTTCGGATCAGTTTTTCCGGCGCGCAGGCAAAGAAGTTCCCACGCGCAGAAAAAGCCGTATAGAAACCGCAAGAGAGTCGCATAGAAGACGGTGGCGCAGAAAAGCCCCACGCGGAGAGGCATATAAAATGGTATATAAAACGCATCGAAAAGGAATATAACATCGCCGTGCACCCGCGCACAATAGTACGCGATAGCGTGCGATGTCGATTGATAATCATATAAAAAATATAAATATATCTGGAGGAATGTAATGGCTGACAATTTCATTCATGACATCATTGAGAAAGACTTAGAAACAAAAAAATACGGAGACAAGGTGTGCACCCGTTTTCCGCCGGAACCCAACGGCTATCTGCATATAGGGCATGCCAAATCCATATGCCTGAACTTTTCCACGGCAGCCAAATACGGCGGCAAGTGCAACTTGAGATATGACGACACCAATCCGGTGAAAGAAGATGTGGAATACGTCGACTCCATAGAAGAAGACGTAAGATGGCTGGGATTCCAGTGGGACAAAAGACTGTGGGCCTCAGACTATTTTGATACGATGTATGAGGCTGCAGTCGAGCTCATCAAAAAAGGAAAAGCTTTCGTCTGCGATCTGAACGGAGACGAAATCAAGGAATACAGAGGAACTCTCAAGGAGCCGGGAAAGGAAAGCCCTTACAGAAACAGGAGTGTGGAAGAAAACCTCAGGCTGTTTGAGGAAATGAAAGAGGGCAAATATAAAGACGGCGAGAAAGTGCTGAGAGCCAAGATAGACATGGCCTCGCCCAACATCAACATGAGAGACCCTATAATATACAGGATAGCCCATGTTTCGCACCATAACACCAAAGATAAATGGTGCATATATCCGATGTACGATTTTGCCCACCCGATAGAAGACGCCATAGAAGGAATCACACATTCCATCTGCACGCTGGAGTTTGAAGACCACAGACCTTTATACGACTGGGTTTTAAAGGAAGTGGGTTGGTGGTCGGCTCCGCCGCAGCAGATAGAGTTCGCCAGACTGAATTTGACCAATACCGTGATGTCCAAGAGGTATCTCAAAGCCATGGTCGAAGAGGGCGTCGTCGAAGGCTGGGACGATCCGCGCATGCCGACGATAGCAGGAATAAGAAGAAGAGGATATACTCCGGAAGCGGTCAGAAATTTCTGCGAAGCCATAGGAGTTGCTAAAGCCAACAGCACCGTCGACATATCACTGCTTGAACACTGCGTCAGAGAAGATCTCAAGGAAAAGGTCGAAAGCAGAAATGTGGTCTTTGACCCTGTCAAAGTGATAATAACCAACTATCCTGAGGATAAGACGGAACTCTGCGAAATTGAAAACAACGTCCAGGTGCCTGAAATGGGCACGAGACAAGTGTCTTTTTCCAGGGAGCTTTGGATTGACGGAGCTGACTTTATGGAGGAACCGCCGAAGAAGTATTTCAGACTTTTCCCGGGAAATGAAGTCCGTCTGAAAGGCGCGTATTTTA
>OLRX01000804.1_pt1 | contig 26450 bp, 17 predicted proteins | sample 1672991 | NCBI WGS metagenome assembly OLRX01 (sample SAMEA3136744, study PRJEB25190) | human gut metagenome | biome: human gut; feature: human-associated habitat; material: faeces | place: Austria | collected 2013
GAACCCGTGTTACCGCCGTGAAAGGGCGATGTCTTAACCGCTTGACCATGGAGCCATATCTCAGTCACTGCTTCGTGTTTTTATTTCTCTTGCGTGACCGAGATTTATAATATCATAACACAATATCTTTTGCAAGTGTTTTTTTGAATTTTTTTTATTTTTTTCAAAAAAACTTATTTTTGTGTATTTTCCGCCTTTTTCCGAAGTGTACTATTCTTCTATTTCACGTTCGTCATTGGCAACTCTTTCAATATGCATTGCCAGATATCCTGTCTCTACTTCTTCCAGCTTTACTCCCAGACTCGTACCAGCCTGGTCGCAGATGACTTGTGCCATCCCAAAAGATTCCGGGAATTTCACTTCCATATAGTCGTTCATATTCACCTTCAGCTTCTCACCGCTCAAGGCTCTTGCCACCATATAACGGATATGATTCATCAGACGGTTGTAAGATAATGATGCAATATCGATTGGTTTTCCGATTGCTTCTTCTACCATACTGATGCATTCCCTGACAGATCTTGCCATCTGCATTGCCTGTGATACTTTCTCGTCTTCTATTGCCGAATGGATATGAAGTGCCACATATCCGATCTCGTCGTCTTCTATATCGATCTGAAACTGCTTTTTCAAAAGAGGCCGGATACTTTCCGCCACCTTGAATTCCATATGGAATAACACACGGATGTCTTCTGTGAGCGGATTACTGATCTGCTCATGATTCTGAATACGTTTTACTGCAAATGCAATATGGTCTGCAAGTGGGAATAGTACCATACGGTCAATCTTCCCAAATACCTTTTCAGCCTCGCCGAGCACAGCATTCGTCAGTTCCAGAAATTCCGGTGCGATAGACTTTACGATTTCTTTTGCCCCGCCCCGCTCTTTATATTTTTGGAGAGAATATAAACGGTCTTCTGGTCTTACTTCGATTCTTTCTGCAACTTTTCTGCCGAATCCTACTCCCTTTCCCATAATCAGGACTTCTTTATGCTTGTCCTGATGGATGGCTATTACGGTATTATGATTTAAAACTTTCTCTATCCTGTACATCATATCCCCACTTGTATCTCCACATTACATTCTTTTACGCTTCGTAGATATCAATTGCGAAAAGCTCATCTCCTGCCTTGATCTCTCCTTCATTCAGAAGGCGGATCTTCTGGTTATCTTCAAGTTCTGTACAGAGAACCGGTGATGCTACCGATGGTGCATTTGCTTTCAGGTAATCCAGATCCAGCTTCAGCATCGGATCTCCCTTCTTCACCGTCTGTCCGTTCTCAACGAAGCATTCGAATCCTTTTCCGTCCAGTTTTACGGTATCAATGCCGACATGGATCAGAAGGCTCACTCCGGACTCTGTCATGAATCCGATCGCATGCTTGGTATCGAATACGAAGCATACTTCTCCATCTTCCGGTGCTCTTACGATCGCATCTTCCGGTGTTACAACAGCACCGTCACCCATCATACGTCCGGCAAATGCTTCGTCCGGCGTTGTGGAAAGGTCTGCCGCAACTCCTGTGATCGGACTTGAGATCACGATTGTATCTACAATTTTCTTTTCTTCTGCTTTGGTTTCTATTTTATCATCTTCTGATATGTTCTGACCAGTACTTTCTGCGTCTTTCTGAGGCTCATACAGCTCTTTTGGTGCATGTTCCAGATAGTCTTCCAGGTTCGCCTTAATAACCGTCACACCCGGTCCGTAAATGATCTGTACACCCTGTCCGCGATGGACCACGCCGGATGCACCTGTTGCTTTCAAAATTCCGTCATTTACCAGATCTGCATTGCTTACCGTACAACGAAGTCTTGTCGCACAGCAGTCTACGTCTTCGATATTTGCAGAGCCTCCAAGTCCTCTTGTAATTTCCGCACTAAGCGAATCTTCGGAAGTTCCTTCTGTACCTGCTTCTGTATTTCCTGCTTTTTTGGCATTGACATCTGCTTTTGTATAAAGTTTTGTCTCTGCATCATCATCTTCACGACCCGGTGTCTTAAGATCTAACTTCTTGATCAGGAATGAGAAGATAAAGTAATACAGGAAGGAATAGATAATTCCTACCGGAATGATTCTGATCCAGCTTGTCTTCGCATTTCCCTGAAGGATACCGAATAACAGAAGATCTAAGAATCCGCCGGAGAATGTCAGTCCTACTGCAATATTCAGGATATGTGCAATCATGTATGCACTACCTGCAAGTACAACCTGTACTGCGAACAGAACCGGTGCCACAAACAGGAACGAGAACTCCAGAGGCTCTGTGATACCTGTTAACATACATGTCAGTGCTGCGGAAAGAAGCAGTCCGCCTGCCGCTTTTTTCTTTTCTGGTTTTGCCGTACGGTACATAGCAAGTGCCGCTCCCGGAAGTCCAAATATCATGAAGATGAACTCACCGGAGAAATATCTTGTCGCATCCGCGCTGAAATGTGTAATATTGGCAGAATCGGCAAGCTGTGCGAAAAAGATATTCTGACCACCCTGGATCAGTTTTCCGCCAACTTCCATCGTTCCGCCGACAGCGGTCTGCCAGAACGGAAGGTAGAACACATGATGCAGTCCGAACGGGATCAGCGCACGTTTTACAATACCGAAAATCAGTGTTCCGAAATATCCGGTTCCTGTTACCAGACCGCCCAGTGCATAGATACCGTTCTGCACAACCGGCCATACGAAATACATTGCGATTCCGACGAACATATAAGTAATTGTTGAGATAATCGGTACGAATCTTGAACCGCCAAAGAATGATAATGCATTTGGCAGTACAATCTTGTGGAAACGGTTATGAAGTGCCGCAACTCCAAGTCCTACAATAATACCGCCGAACACACCCATCTGCAGTGTATTAATTCCACACACAGAAGCGATCGTTCCTTCAAGGACATTCTTGGAAATGGTTCCGTCAGCTGCGATCTTCCCGCTGATTTCCAGCATACTGTTAACGGAAATATGCATAACAAAGTATGCGATCAATGCTGATAATGCTGCAACTTCTTTTTCCTTCTTTGCCATTCCGATGGCTACACCAACGGCAAAAATCAGTGGAAGGTTATCGAAGATCGCACTTCCAACCTTGTTCATAATAATCAGCAGCGAATGAAGGATTGTTCCCTCTCCCAGGATTCCCTGCAGTCCATAAGTTGCAATGGTTGTGGCATTGGTAAATGAGCTGCCAAGACCGAGAAGCAATCCTGCTACCGGGAGGATTGCGATCGGGAGCATGAAGCTGCGCCCTACTCTTTGCAATACGCCAAAGATTTTGTCTTTCATATTTTTCTCCTTTTCTTTGTACGTGTATCTATGCATAGTCTTTCCTTTTTATCAACTTATTAACACAAAAAAGGCACTAACTCTGCATAAATACATTTAATAATTTACACATAGTTAATGCCTCGTTCATCGTTTACTAACAAGTAACATACTATATTTGTATAATACTCTTTTTTCCATTTCCTGTCAAGATTAACTTCTACAATTTTCTCACGGAATTACCATCATTTATTCTCACCGGAAAACGGTATGCATAATTTTTTGTCTGCCAGTCTTCATCATCCATCATACGCAACAGATGATTCCCTGTAATATATCCCAGCTTGTTTTTCGGATGTATGGCGGACAGTACTTTAACATCTGTATTATCCATCAGCTCCGCATCATCAAAAGATACTACAGACAGATCTTCCGGAACGCGTACCCCTCTCTCATCCAGAAATTCCAAATACACTCTCGCCACTTCATCATTATAGATCAGCATTGCTGTACACTCTCTGGTGTGGCGGTAAATATGAGTAAGTCCTTTCTTGCTAAACTTGTCTTCCATCTCTCTGGTAGAATACCATCTGATGCAGTCATCGTCATATTTAAGTCCATGATCCGACAGACATTGGATGAACCCCTTATAGCGTGCAATCCCCTGCATATCGTCATATTTCAGGATCCCTCCGATCTTCCTGTGTCCGCATTCGATCAGCGTCTTTGTCAGTTCATAGGCCGATCTGGTGTCCGACATCTCCACACTGTCAAAAGACATATTTTCATAATGATTGTGTATAAAGATTGTCGGTATATTCCGCTTCTTAATTTCTTCAAACAGACGCAGATTCGGATTTGGAAATGCAGAACGTGAACCTTCAATGATCAGACCTGAGACGTTATTCTTCAGCATACTCTCGAGATAAACCGCTTCATCGTTCAGACGGTTCTTGGTAACTGCCACATCGATACGATACCCCTTTTCACTCAGGGAAGCTTCTATGCCGTCATACACCTCTGGGAAGAGATATTCCGAATAATAGCTAAGCAGCAGTCCTACTCTCGGCCGGTCATCATCTATCGTCTGTCCTTCATAAGACACATATGTTCCACTCCCCCTCACCCGGGTAATCAGCCCTTCTTCTTCCAGCTGCTGCAAAGCCGTTCTTACTGTCTGCCTGGAATATCCAAACTTTTTCTGCAAGCTCGGCTCTGATGGGAATTTATCCATGTTCCTGATCACACCGCTGGTGATCAGGGTATGTGCCCAGTTATATAATTTTTGATATTTCAGGCCTTCCTGATTCGTATTCTTCATAAATGCTCCATATACCAATTACGGGCAAAAACATCAAAGAATGCCTTTGCCCGTAATGAATAAATAATTTTATTATTTGATAACTGTAAGTGATTCACGGTCTGCGAATACTGCTACGAAGATCAGGAATACAACTCCCTGGATCAACTGCATCATCTGTGTTGAGAATCCCATCATTGTCAATCCACTGTTCAGTACGACGTAAAGAAGAGATCCAACAACGATATTTTCAAATCTTACCTTTGCTCCACCAGAAATAGGCATACCACCTAATACCAGAGCGATCAGAATCTGTGTCTCTAACTGGTTACCACCGGAAGATGTAACAGATCCGACCTTGATAACGTTGATAAATGCTGCAAATCCTGTCAGTGCACCTGCCAGTACATACATGAGGAATTTCATTCTGTCTGTGCGGATTCCTGAGAACATTGCTGCTTTTTCACCGGCTCCGATCGCTTTTAAATATGTTCCGAATTTTGTATAACGGAATGCGATAAATCCAATAACCAGAACAACTACTGTACAAGCCACTTTGAATCCTGTACTGTCATAATTGATCAATGTTGCAGAACCGGAAACAGGTGCATTCGTTGTCATATATTTGATAAATCCACGGAATAAGAACATGGTACAAATTGTAACAATGAATGATTTGATCTTACGGTATACGTAGAAGTATCCATTGAGTGCTCCGATAGCTGCTCCGGCTACGATACCACCAAGAATTGCTACTGCAATTCCATATTTAGAAAGAATACATACAACAATCGAAGCAATTCCAAGGATAGATCCCTGAGAAAAGTCCAGGCCGCCCATTGTCATAATAAAGAACACGCCCATAGCTGCAATCATTGTAACATATACCTGCGAAAATGCCAGTGACATGTTTCCCATCATACGGAAATCTGTCAGGACATTGAACAGCAGGAAAATAACAACCAATCCTACGATTGGCAGGAGCGCACGAACCATCGCCATCTTAGACGCTTTCTTAAGCTGCTGCTCCTTATCGTTTGTTTTTGCACTTACTTGACTTCCCATAGTTGCCTCCTTATACCATCATCGAAATCAGACCATTTTCATCCAGGTTCTGATTACGTTCAAGTTCTCCACTGATTTTTCCATCTTTCATAATAATGATACGATCACTCATACCAATCAGCTCCATCAACTCTTCTGAGATCATGATGATGGATTTACCGTTCTTTCTCATCTGGTTCATCAACTGATAGATGTCCTGTTTTACCTTAATATCGATTCCTCGGGTAGGACTGTCCAGAACAACGATATCAGAATCTTTTCCGATCCATCTTGCAAGAACAACTTTCTGTTTGTTACCACCGGACAGATTTGAAACGAACTGGTTTACATCATTCATCTTTACAGACATCTGTTTTGCATATTTATCGGCAAACTCTCTACGTTTCTTATCGCTTAATATATGTGCTTTATTAGCAAGTTCATCTAATGATGGTAAGCAGATATTGTCACCGATACTCTGATTCAGCACAACCGACTCATTGTCACGGTCTTTGGATGTATAAGCAATGCTGTGCTTAATTGCTGTAGGAATATCGTTGATGTGTGTTCCGTCAGCCAGAACAACTTCACCTTCTCTGTCATAAGATGCACCGAAGATTGCTTTACCGATCTCATGCATACCTGATTCTGACAGACCACCGAATCCAAGGATCTCTCCTTTGTGTAAATCAAAACTGATATCCTCGATCAGTCCTGGAACTGTAACATTCTTTACGGATAATACAACTTCATCTGATACTTTTTCACCATAGTCTGAACGATAGTAATCACCTGTTACCTCACGTCCAACCATCAGCTTCTTCAGATCATCTTCGTTCACATCTGCACTCTTAACCGTATCGATATATACACCATCCCGGAGGATTGTGATTGTATCGGATTTGTCAAGAATTTCCGGAAGGTCATGGGAAATAAAGATAACCGTATTTCCATTGTCACGGACACGATTCATCTGTTTGTACAGTTCTTCACGTCCTTCCTGCGAAAGAGCAGTTGTCGTCTCATCGACAACGACAATCTTAGGATTAAAATATGTAGCTTTTACGATCTCAACCAGTTTACGGTCTTCGAAATTATAATCATCAATCATATCTCCTGCTTTGATCTTATCAAATCCATAGGATTGTAAAAGCTCATTTGCTTTTTTGTTCATTGCTGCGGTATTCTTGATCCCCAGATGAACGAACTGATCTTCATGTCCAAGGAAGATATTCTCTGCTACCGTCAGTCCGGAAAGAGTTCCAAGTTCCTGTACGATGATAGAAATACCTTCTTCATTTGCTTCTACCTGGTTCTTCGGATGAACTTCTTTTCCATCCAGAATGAACTGTCCACTTTCCAGTGTATAGATTCCGGTCAACATATTTGTCATTGTTGATTTACCGGATCCATTTTCACCGATCAGTGCGTGAACCTCACCTTTATTGATATTAAATGACACATCTTTCAACGCCTTCGTGATACCGAAGTTTTTAGAAACATGTTTTACCTGTAATCTCACTTCACTCATTGCTGTCTTCCTCCTTCTATTACTTGACAATCTCGCCTTTTGTAACCTTTGTTGTCAGAGTAACGATAATCAGCAGTGCAAATCCTGTAATAACGTCCTGGATCGCTGTAGGAGCACCAAGTGCGATGAAACCGAAGAAAATAATATTGATTACGAATTCACCGATGATAATAGCCTGCAGCGGCATACCATATTTCTTAAATGCCAGACCGAAGAAACATCCCATAGTCGGTACGAAGTTTCGGCTCATAGATGCCATACCGGTAACCGCTACCATTGAAGAACCATAACTGATTGTCAGAATTGCCATTACTCCAAGGAACGCACCACTTAAGATGAATGCAAGTACCTTGTATTTATTAACATTAATACCCATGTTCTTAGCAACGAACTCGTCACTTCCGATCGCATAAGTATAAGTTCCGATTTTAGTGTAGTTTAAGAATATGTAAGCAACAACGCATGCTACCAATGCAAGGATAATATCCCAAGGCATACGTCCGAATGCTCTTAAGTGTGCCGGAAGTGTCTGTTCCACACCACCTGCCATGTAGTTTGCTAACGACTCATAGATGAGCGCCAGACCTGTTGTAACAATCATAGATGGAATTCTTAATTTTACATAGAAGATTCCGTTTAATAAACCAACGATAGTGCCTGTAAGAATACCTCCGACGATCAGTCCGAAATATCCTAAGTTGAATTTTGTTGCCAATACGCAACCAACGATTGCGGAAAGCATGATGTTTGCACCAATAGAGAAATCGAACATTCCCATTACCATTACGAAATAGAAACCAACCGCACCTACAGTGGCAATCAGACTGGCCTGAAAGTAATTGAGCATATTGGAAAATGAGCCGAAGTTATGTGGTGTCAATATTTTAAAGATTGCCCAGGAAACAATTACAAGACCGATCAGGATTACATATCCCATTGTCTTTCCTGAGATTTTTTTAGTAGTGCCCATATTATCTACCTCTTCTTAATCATCTTTTTAAAAGGGAAGGTGGCATCGCCTTTCTTGCGACGTCACCCTCCCCAAATCATTTTCTGTTATCTTGTGTCCGTCTTATTTAGCGGCACGACTCTCTGCATCAGCGATAGATACGCTTGCTGCAGTAGCTTTCAGCTCTTTCAGACTTTCTTTAGACATAGCTACTAATTCATCGTCTGTGTATGGAAGCTGATCTACGAAATATTTTTCATATGCTGCATAGTCTTCTGCTGATGATACATACAAGTATGGGAATGGAACATCTTCGAATTTACCAGCGAAGTCTTTGTAGTTACCTTTGACTGCATTGTAAACCATCATGAATGCGATCAGTGGGTCACAGAAGTGTCCACCGGATTCACCGGCCATTGATCCGTTCTGAAGTCTTTCTCCAAGGTCTGGAAGGAAATCTGTAGAAACGATATCGATGTCCTGAGTCTTTCCTGCTCGTTCAACTGCTGCGATTGCTCCCTGAAGTGGATCTCCACCACCACCAGCTGGGATCAATGCATCAAGCTTAGGATCTGCTGCCATTAAAGCTTCAGCGGCTTTTGATCCACCTTCTGAAGTTGTACCAGCGTACTGTGGCTCAGAAATTTTTGCTTTGTCGTCTGGGTTTTCTTTGTTCCATTTTTCAACTCCGGCTTTGTAACCTTCCCATCTTCCGAGCCATGTAGCATCTCCCTGCTCCCAGCCGATCAGACCGATGTTACGATCACCTTTGTCAAGAAGAATCTTAACAAGTTCTTCACCGTTTGCAGGTTCATCTTCATGAACTGCTCCGATGTAGTAAGCGGAATCTTTTGCTGCTTTGTAGATATCTGCACTGTTTTCTTTGCTGATTACACGGAAGAACTGTGCAAGATATACTTTATTATCATTACATGTCTTGATTGCTGATGTCATCTCTGTATCAGATGAGTTACAGATGATGATTCCCTGGCATCCTGCTGCTGCTAACTGCTCTACAGAAGCTGTAACTTTCTCAGACACATGTCCCTGGTCAACATACTGTACTTCTACATCCAGTGCTTTAGCTGCTGCATCCAGCATCTTCTTACACTGTGATCCAAGAACGTCTGTTGAAGACCAGATAGAAACTCCGATTTTAACCTTTCCTGATTTACTGCTCTTGCTGCTCTTGTCACCAGAACCTCCACCGTTTCCGCATGCAGCAAGTCCGACTACCATTGTTGCTGCCAAAAGAGCTGCTGTTACTTTTTTGAGAACTCTCTTCATAATGTTTCCTCCGTTTTCTGTATTTATTTGATGGTTAGATTATATACTTAACTTGTATCGTTTTGCAATAAAATACAACCATTTTCTTCAACAAAGTTGTACTGTCTCGTAGCACTTTTCATGGTGTTTTCATCTGTCAAAACCGGTTTTTGTGCGTTTTGACAATCTTGATTGCAATAATTATTAACAAAAAATGAATTTTTTGTGCATTTTTCTTTATTTCTTTCGTACTTTCTTTATAGTACAATACAACTTTTGTTTTGTACTTACTTGTATTGTTTTTACAAAACAGTAACTTAAGTTGTATTTAATCTTATAAATAGCAAACAGGCTGATATTTTATACATGTTACATTAAAATATCAGCCTGTTTGGGATTCCTGCACTATTAAATTAGAAGCAATTACAGTTCTTCTCCATTTGTCCGAATCACATTCTGATACCAGCCAAAGGATATGCAATACGGTAATCGTCATCACAAGTATGATCTTCTTTCAGGATATCAATTGCTCCGAAGCCATTTTCTACTATAAATAAAGGTACTTCATAACGTTCATATAAAGTAACTAGTGCATAACGCAGCCCCACCGGATCGATCTGCCAGCCCCAGTCTTTTCCTCCATCCATACCAAAAACTTATATTTACAATGCATAATTGCTATTTTACGCATACTTTTCATTGTGTTATTCTACAGATGGTTAAAAAAATAACACGAAAATTATTTTTAAGAAAGAGGTAAGAATATGGAAGACACAAAAACATGTCTTGAGAAGCAGCCGTTATCTCAGGAAATGCTTGAAAAGATGAATGCTTACTGGCGTGCTGCCAACTATCTGTCAGCCGGTCAGTTATATCTTCTTGACAATCCATTATTAAAAAAACCACTTGCAATGGATCAGATCAAGAAAAAAATCGTTGGTCACTGGGGAACTGTCCCAGGACAGAACTTTATCTATGTACACTGCAACCGTGAAATCAAACGTTATGATCTGGATATGATCTTATTATCAGGTCCTGGACATGGCGGAAACTTCTTAATTGCCAATACATATCTGGAAGGTTCTTACAGCGAAGTATATCCGAACATCAGCCAGGATGAAGAAGGTATGAAGAAGATGTTCAAGCAGTTCTCATTCCCATGTGGAGTTCCGAGTCACTGTGCACCAGAGACACCAGGATCTATCAACGAAGGTGGAGAGCTTGGATACTCTATCGCTCATGCATTCGGTGCTGTATTCGACAACCCGGATCTGATCGCAACTGTTGTTGTTGGTGACGGTGAAGCTGAGACCGGACCGTTAGCTACTTCATGGCAGTCTAACAAGTTCCTGAACCCAGTTACAGACGGTGCTGTACTTCCAATTCTTCATTTAAATGGATATAAGATCAGTAACCCTACTATCTTCTCTCGTATTTCCCACGAGGAAGTTGAGAACTTCTTCAAAGGATGTGGATGGAAACCTTACTTCGTAGAAGGCGATGATCCGATGACCATGCACAAGAAGATGGCAGAGACAATGGATACTGTTATCGAAGAGATCAAGGCAATCCAGAAAAATGCACGTGAGAACAACGATCCGGAACGTCCGATGTGGCCAATGATCGTTCTGCGTACACCAAAGGGATGGACTGGACCAAAGGTTGTAGATGGACAGCAGATTGAAGGATCTTTCCGTGCACATCAGGTACCACTTACAATGGAAAGTCCAGAACATCTGGAACTCTTAAAAGAGTGGCTGGAAAGCTATCATCCGGAAGAACTCTTCGATGAAAACGGACACCTGATCCCAGAACTTGCGGAACTTGCACCTAAGGGAGATGCCCGTCTCGGAGCTAACCCACATGCAAATGGTGGATTATTATTAAAAGACTTAAGACTTCCTGATTTCCGTTCTTATGGAATCGAAGTTGAACCAGGTAAGACAAAGGCTCAGGATATGATCGAACTTGGCGGATATATCCGTGACATCTTCGAATTAAACGAAGAGAACAAGAACTTCCGTATCTTCGGACCTGACGAAAGTATGTCTAACCGTTTATACAAAGTATTTGAAACACAGAACCGTGACTGGAATGCCGGACTTCTTGACACAGACGATTGTCTTGCAAGAAACGGACGTATCATGGATGGTATGTTAAGTGAGCATATGTGTGAAGGATGGCTGGAAGGTTATCTGTTAACAGGACGTCACGGATTCTTCGCAAGTTACGAAGCATTCATCCGTATCGTTGACTCTATGGCAGCTCAGCATGCAAAATGGTTAAAAGTATGTAACCAGCTTTCATGGAGACAGCCAATTGCTTCTCTTAACTTCATCCTGACATCAAATGTATGGCAGCAGGATCACAACGGATTTACACATCAGGACCCAGGATTCCTGGATCACATCGCTAATAAAAAAGCAGATGTTGTCCGCATGTATCTCCCACCGGATGCTAACTGCTTACTCTCTTGCTTCGATCACTGTATCAAGAGCAAGAACTATGTCAACGCTATCGTAGCTTCAAAACACCCAAGCTGCCAGTGGTTATCTATGGAACAGGCTGTTAAGCACTGTACACAGGGTATCGGTATCTGGGATTGGGCAAGTAACGACTGTGGTGAAGAACCAGATGTTGTTATGGCTTGCTGCGGTGACACACCAACTCTTGAAACAATGGCTGCTGTTACAATTCTTCGTGATGAAATGCCAGAACTCAAGATTCGTGTTGTTAACGTTGTTGACCTGTTCAAGATGGAATCAGATCACAAACATCCACACGGATTAAGTGATGCAGAATATGATGCAATCTTTACAAAAGATAAACCGATCATCTTCGCATTCCACGGATATCCGACACTGATCCATGAACTTACATACGAACGTAACAACCACAATATTTCCGTTCATGGATATCAGGAAGAAGGAACGATCACTACACCATTCGATATGCGTGTACAGAACCAGATCGACCGTTTCAACCTGGTAAAAGATGCTATCATGCACTTGCCACAGCTTGGCAACAAGGGATCATTCCTGATCCAGAAGATGAACGACAAGCTGGTTGAGCACAAACAGTACATTGCCGAATACGGACAGGATCTTGAAGAGATCCGTAACTGGGAGTGGCATAAATAAAAAAAGTCCTCTATTGATTAGTTTGTTTTAATATAATAAAAGCCCGGAAACTTACAATATTTTACTCCAATTCGATACCTTTATCTTTTATCTGATCATTATTGATCATCCGAATTTATGTAAGCTTCCGGGTTTTTACATTTCTTTTTCTTTCAGGAATTTCTGAAATTCTTTTGCCGCGATACTTTGCGGATATTCCATGTCGTAGATCAGTATGATATTACGTTCCGGCAGCTTTTCTTTCACTTTGATCTCAAATACCTGTCCGGACTTAAGTTCCGAATCTGCAAATTCCGCCGGGATGAAACCAAGTCCCAGATTGTGCCTTACCGCCGGAAGTATCATATCCGTCGTTGCAAGCTCCATATCCGGTGTAAATGTCAGACTGTTCTTTTCAAAATATTCATTTAGAAAACGTCTGGTAATCGTCTCTGCAGTCAGACTGATCCACGGATAGGACACCAGTTCCTTAAGTGAAACCTCTTTCCCATCATCCTTTAATTCTCCAAATCTGTTTCCACTGATCAGGATATCATGATATTTTCTCAGAATCTTCATCCGAAGAGGTTTTGCTACCTGAAGGTTCGCCGATACAAATGCAAGGTCTACTTTTCCTTCTTTTACTGCATTCACAGACTCTGTCGTACTGTTATTCAGAATCTTAAACCTCACATTCGGATACAGGCTGTTGAATTCTTCCATTGCCTGAAAAAGATAACAGTGAAGTGCCGTCTCCGTAGCGCTGATATAGATCGTTCCGTTCTCCAGCGAGATCAGATTACTCAGATCATTCTCTCCTTTGAAAAACTGGGCACATCCTGCCGCTACATATCCATAAAATGTCCGGCCTTCCGGAGTTAGCTGCATTCCGGTCTTACTCCTCGTAAATAAGCGGCAGCCAAGTTCATTTTCCAGTTTGTGTATGGTACGCGTGACTGCCGGCTGGCTGGTCTTCAGTACCGTTGCCGCCTTGGTAAGATTTTCATATTTTGCTACATAATAAAATATTTTGTAATATTCAAAATTTGAATTCATAATAAAAACTACTCCTCTTCATCTCTCACTATATTTTAAAAAATAAGTGAAAAATGTCAAGTGATATCTTCATTCTCCACCGCTGTCAACTTTTCTTATATACTTTTACATATTCCAAAAGAGATCTGACATATCCAAATGCCAAATCTCCTTTTTTGTCCTTATTAACCTTTTACAGCTCCGGCTGCAACACCTTTGATAATATGCTTCTGGCAAGCCAGATAGAAGATAACTACCGGGATTACCGCAAGGATCAGCGCTGCCATAACAGCACCCATATCTACACGGCCGTAACTTCCCTTCATATACTGGATCGCAATTGAGATTGTCTTATACTTATTCAGATCCAGTACCAGGTATGGAAGCAGGAAGTCGTTCCAGATCCACATCGTCTCCAGAATTCCTACGGAAATGTATGTCGGCTTCATGATCGGAAGTACAACAGAGAAAAAGGTTCGAAGTGGTGTACATCCGTCGATCATTGCTGCTTCCTCAATTTCCAGTGGAATGGATTTTACAAATCCGCAGAACATGAATACTGCAAGACCTGCACCAAATCCGAGGTAAATGATGATGATTCCCCAAGGTGTACGAAGACCGGTACGGTCAGCTACCAGCGATAAGGTGAACATAACCATCTGGAACGGAACAACCATGGAAAATACGCAGAGTAAATATAACAGTTTTGTAAACTTACTGTTTACTCTTGTAATATACCATGCACACATAGAAGTACATACAAGGATCACAAGTACGGAACCAACTGTGATAAATACAGTCCAGCCGACTGCACTCAGCAGTTCATATTTGTCAATTGCGGACAGGAAGTTATCGATTCCTACCCAGGTCTGCTTTGTCGGAAGTTTGAATGGTTCTTTGTTGATAAATACTTTATTTTTAAATGAGTTGATCAGCACGATCAGGATCGGCATGATATATACAATACCGATGATCGCAAATGCACCTGTTCCAAACCAGCTTAATTTACTTGTTTTTTTCTTCATTACTGCTGTACCTCCTTAGAACGTGTTGCACGTAACTGGATCATACCGATCACAACTACGATTGCAAAGAAGATGACTGCCTTCGCCTGTCCGACTCCTTCCCATCCGGTACGTCCGTAGAACGTATTGAAGATATTAAGCGCCATCATCTCAGACATCTTAGACGGTTCACCGGCTGTCAGGGACAGGTTCTGATCGAATAACTTGAATCCGTTTGTAATTGACAGGAACATACAGATCGTGATCGATGGCATCATCATCGGGATTGTTACCTTGAATAATGTCTGGATCTTATTTGCTCCGTCAATCTCTGCTGCTTCAATGACATCACCAGGAATGGACTGAAGACCTGCAATATAGATGATCATCATATAACCGATCTGCTGCCAGCTGACCAGAATGATCAGTCCCCAGAAGCCATACCACTCATTCAGAGCAAGTGCGGTACCATATCTGGAAAGAACTCCGTTAAAGATCAGCTGCCAGATATATCCAAGTACGATACCACCGATCAGGTTCGGCATGAAGAAGATCGTACGGAAGACATTTGTTCCGTGCATTTCTTTTGTCAGTGCCATTGCAAGTGCAAATGCTATGATGTTAATGATCAGAAGAGATGCAATCGCGAACAGTACGGTATACCAGAATGAATGACGGAATGCCGTATCTTTCAGTGCTTCTATGTAATTTGAAAATCCTACAAATTTCGCGTCTGTTACGGTTGTAAATTTACAAAATGAAAGCCAGATTCCCATAATAAAAGGAACGATAAAGCCAAGAATAAATGCAAAAAACGTTGGAAGCACGAAAATCGGCATATAACGTTTGATGGATTTTTCCATAATAAATTCCTCCTTCCATGCAGAGAATCTCCGCTTCATTTCCCTGCACTTTTTCATAAAAGCGGCGGGGGTTTCTTGCAACCGCCCGCCACTACTCACTTCATATAACTATTTTGATTGTTACATTTTTATTTTTATTTTGCTGCTGCAGCTTCTTTTGCCCATCCGTCAACGAATGCTGTTGTAACTTTTGCCCAGTTTGCATCTGTCGGATCTGCTGCGTAACTTGTCAGTGCAGAACCCACTCCGTTCTTCCACTCTTCTGATGGCATTGTTGAGAAGTTCCAAGATACAGGAGTCTTTCCTTCTTCTGTATATTTGTTTGCTTCGTTAACAAGTACGTTGTCTGATTTCAGGTTCTTCTTAAATGGAATTGTGAATCCCATGTCTTTGCACATTGCCTTTACACCATCATCAGATGTTACACACCAGTTCATGAAATCAAGTGTTGCCTGAATGTCGTCTTCAGATGCTTTAGAGTTTACACACCAGTAGTTCTCTGTACCTGTACAGATTCCCTGATCTTCTTCGCCTTCTACACCGATGTAGATTGGAAGGATTCCAAGATTGTCATCTCCGACGTCTTTGATGTTGTTATATTCCCATGTACCATTCTGGTAGAATACTGCATCCCCTGTTACGAAATCTGCTGTTGCATCGTCAGCTGTCTTTGTAGAAAGTTCTGTTGGTTTGCAAGTAGCATTGTTGATGTAGAGATCCCAGATCTGACGGTAGTTATCAAGGTATGTTCCTTTGATCGCATCTGTGTTATCGATTCCTTCATCTTTGTATTCATAGTAGATTGGAAGGTTTGCCAGATGAGTTTTGAATCTCCAGTCAGATGATCCGTCCATACCAGCGGATGTAAATGCTGAGAATCCAAGTTTGTCCTTATTCTTTGTGATGTCTTCTACAACTTTCTTGAAGCTGTCAAAGTTAGTGATATCATCAGCTGAGTATCCTGCTTTCTTTAACAGTTCTTTGTTGTAAATGATTCCGTAGCTTTCTATTACGTATGCGATTCCTGACATCTTGTCGCCGTCCATCAGTGCGAAATCATCACTTGTCAGCTGTTTTGCAACATCAGAATCTTTCAGATCGTAGCAGTAATCTTTCCAGCTTGCAAGTCCAACCGGTCCGTTTACCTGGAACAGTGTCGGAGCATTGCTCTTAGCCATCTCAGATTTTAATGTCTTTTCGTATTCTCCGGATGCTGCTGTAAGTACTGTTACATCCACTCCTGTTTCTTTTGTATACTCTTTTGCCATATCCTGCCACTGCTCATCCTGTTCTGGTTTGAAGTTTAAGTAGTATACTTTTCCTTTTGCGTCTTTCTTGTCTGACTTGCTGTCAGAAGAACTTCCGCATCCTGCAACCATTCCTGTTGCCATGGCTGCTACCAGCATTGCTGATACAACTTTACGCATTTTCATAATTCATTTCCCTCGCCTTTCTTTTTTGAAACCTTCGTTTCTCTTGTTGTCATTATATTAACAGAAATGCGCTCAAACCCTGTATCAATAAAACAACCTGATATACAAAAAAACATATCTATTGTTCTTCTTCAAACTGCCGGATGCTTTCGTCTTCTGCCTGCGTGAATTCCTGCTCCGTTATCTTTCCCTGTGCCAGTTCCGCCAGACATTCTCCCAGTACATCCTCCTGCAGCAGTGAATTCCACTTCACCTGATAATTCGGTACAATCTGTGGATTTCCCGTATAAGCCTTCAGATAATCATCCAACAGCGTTCCTTCCTGTCTTGTCCTGCTGTTCAGCAATTCTTCTTTCTGTTCTTTATTCAATTTCGTTCTGAATTTGAGAAACTCAACTGCTCCTTTTTTCACCTTTTCACTATAAGTTGATACAACTGCCCAGCCGAATGTCTCCGGTGAGCCTATCAGTTTATTTTCAGGAAATGTAGAAAAACATACTTTTTTCTGCATTTCCTCCGGAATCTGATCAATCATCCAGTAACCATTAGGTATCATCGCTGCATTTCCTGCCACGAAATTATCATGAGCTACGTCAAAATCATTATGTAATGCATCCTGGGTCGTATATTGGAATAATTTTTTTAATGTACCGGCTATCTCCAGCCCCGGTTCATTCTGATAGGTATCCGGATATAATTGCTTCATGAATGCCGCACCTTCTTCACTTCCTGCTACTTCCGCTGTTGCAAGCAGCATTGCGGCCCATGCTGTTCCTTCCGTATGCAGGGCAAGCGGCGTGATCCCTGCCGCTTTCAGTTTCTCACAACATTCCCAGAACTCCTCCCATGTCTCAGGGAATCTGCTGATTCCTGCCTGTTCAAATAGCTCCCGGTTCCAGAAAACCCCTGAACAGGCGAATGCCGCCGTACTGACCGGACCCAGATAAATCTTTCCATCTTCTTCCATGACCGATTCCATTACTGACGGTTCGATCATATCTTTCCATTCCTGATCTTCATTAATGTAAGGTGTCAGGTCCTCAATCCTGCCTTTCTTGATCATCATCTGATAGAAAGACGGAAGCATACGCAGATCAGTGATAATAGCCGGTAATTCATCTGTCACATTCATACGTTTCAGATTCTTCCGGTATTCTTCCTCCGTCTCCATCACCCAGTCCACATCTATATGATACTTTCCTTTATATGCCCTGTTAAACCGCTCCACCACTTCCTCTTCATTCTTATTACCGGTACTGGAATCTACGGTAAGGATCATTGGGATCTCTACTACTTTATTCTTTTTTCTGGTCTGTGTATTCTCTTTTCCCGCACAGCCGGTCAGTGCTGTCAGCATGGTGATCACCATCACTGCTGCTATAATTCGTCTACTGTTCACTGTTTTCTTTCCCGTCATTCGGGATCTGGATAACACAGACGGTTCCATTTGTATCCGATTCATAGAAAACTCTCACATCCTCCCCATACTTTAACCGCAGTCGCGTAATAATATTTATCACACCGTAACCATGTTTTTTGTCTTCAAAACTGTCTTTCATTTTTGACACCGGTATCTCTGACAGTCCGTTTAACTTCTCCGCCATCTGCTCTTCCATCGGAGTTCCGTTATTATAGACACTGAATGTAAGCTGTCCGGCCTGTTCAGTGACACTGATCCTTATCAGACCGCCTTCGAAGATATCACAAAATCCATATTTGACTGCATTTTCCACAATTGGCTGTAGGATCAGCTTTAATATCCACCTTGTTTTCAGTTCTTCTCCACATTCGATCTCATAGTGAAACAGATTCTCATTGCGGATCTGCTGGATCTCCATATAACTTTTTACATTTTCCAGCTCGTCTTCTACTGTCACAATCTCACGTCCTTTGCTCAGCGACAGACGCAGATACTTTGACAGTGCCTGTATCATCTTCATCGTCTTCTCTTCCCCGTTGATCCGCGCCAGCATATAGATGGTATCCAGGGTATTATAGAGAAAATGCGGATTAATCTGGCTGATCAGCGTATTCATCTCACTGATTCTTAGTTCTTTCTGCTGATTCTTGACCTCGTTCTGGAACTCTTCGATATTCTTTAACATCTCGTTATAGGCATGCCCGATCTTATCCAGTTCTGTGTCCGTATGGATATGAATGGTATGTGTAAAATCATTTCCATCAAAACTTGTCATGGCATCACTGATCTGTCTGATCGGCCGGGTAAATGTCTGTGATGCATAAAGACTTAATACAAACGCCAGCACTGCGATCACCGCATAGATAGTGAGTAATACGATCAATATCTGCGTCATTCCCTGATTCAATACCATATCCGGCACCAGTGTAAAGATCACCATCCCTGTCTCTTCCTGCCGGTATGCCTGTAAAATCCCGCCTTCTATCTTTTTTCCCCGCACGATCACACCGGATTTTTTCGTTCTGGTCAGTTCCGTAATTTTCTTCATTGTCCTTTTTTCGATACTGAGATCTTCCGGTTCCTGCCGGATGCAAGTCTTTCCTTCCGGACTTATGATTCCCACTGCAACATCTTTTGCAATCTTCCTGTCTTTATCCATAACACTTTCCAGAAACTGTTGATTCATCTTCAGATACACGATTCCAGGTTCATGTGCGTAATCCATACTGTTCACATATCTTCCGATAAACAATGCTTCATCCCCCGTACCAAACAGGTAATCCCGGGTCCAGATCCACTGCGTCTTCGCATACTCGTCCCCCATTTTCTCACGCAGACCGCTGCTTTGAAAATCCGAATAACCAATCTGGGAATAGGATTTTTCGTAAACATTTCTTTTATTATCAATGTAGCAGTAATCAGCGACATGATTCAGATCTATATATGCAAAATATTTGCTCAGTGCATTCTTCTCTACTTCCTGCAGTTCTTTATTCTTCAGACTCTTCTGCACATCATTTTCCAGGATGATTTCCGCTGTCACGGCATCCGTCTTCCGGTACAGATTATCCAGGGCTATCCCCATCTTCTCATTCATGAATTCATACTTATCCACAATCACATCTGTCATATTCCGTCTGACATAAGTCCATACACAGATGCTGGAAAGAACCAGTGCCAGTATCAGAAGCGTACACATATACTTCAGATACTTTTTCTGGATTCCTGACATTTTACTTTTTTTCATACTTCATATTCCCTTTTGTAATCTCTCGGAAGCTGTCCTGTATATTCTTTAAACAAATGTGAAAAATAGGATGGATTACTGATTCCGACCTGCTCGCAGATATTACCGATGCTGGTTCTTCCGTCTTCCAGCAGTCTCTTTGCCAGCTCCATTCTACGCTGCAGCAGATATTGTTTGAATGTCATATGAAAGGTATTCTTGAATACCCGTCCAAAATATACCGGATTCAGATATACATGTGTCGCCACTGATACAATCGAAAGATCTTCATTATCCAGATGTTCATCTATATATGCCACAGCCGCTGCAATGTATTCTTTTGATCCCTTATTCTCTTTCTTCTCTGCATTTTCCAGTCTTTTTTCAATAGCAGTTCCCAGAATCTTGTAACAGACATCCACCGCTTTCGCTGCCTTTAAGTTCCTCATATTCGAATAATAATTTTCAAATTGCTGATTCAGTGATTCGTCCATCCCATAACTGTCTTTTAACATGAATTCTGTCTTTACCATGATCTTGTGCATATACTGGCATTGCAGTTCTTCTTTGTGTGGCAGTTGGTAAATAAAATGTACAAATGCCTGCTTTAACTGTACAGCGTCGTTCTTCCGCACGCTGTTGACCACCATCATCTCTGCCTCCGCCGGATATGGACTATCCTCTTTTTCTTCAACAGTCTCCGGGATTGTAAATACTCCCGCTCCGGATGCATTTGTAACAGCGAACAATCTCTGTGCTTCTTCAAAACTTCTTCTGATTCCGCGGATCCCTTTATATGGTTTGGATATTGCTGCAATAACCGGGCTGTTCTCTTCTTTTTTTACCTCTTCCAGCAGTTCTTTCAATTCATGTACCGCTGTGTTCTCCTGCGTCTTTATAATAAATGTACGATGTCCTTCTTCACTTTCGAATTTCCAGTATGTGAATCTCTCTGCGATCTTTTCTTCAATCATTCTGACCATGGAAAATCTCGAGGCTTCATATTCCAGTTCATTGGTAATCTTATAGGCCAGATCAAGATCTGCATATACTGTAATAAACCGGTCTCCTTCCTTCATGACATCCTGCAGCGTATGGAAGACTTCATCTACTTTTTCTTCCGGCAGCCGGTTCTGGACATATTTTTGCACGACAACCTGCAAAAATCCATCTCCGTCCTTTTTCAGAAGTCTCTCCCAGCGGTCATACTTCTCTTCATTTCGGATCTGATCTTCACAGATTTTACCGACATCTGTCATCGTCGCCTGTAATTTTTCATCTTCAATCGGCTTCAGAAGATATGCGAATGCCCCCAGATCACATGCCTTCTTCGCATATTCAAAATCCCTGTATGCACTTAATACCACGAACTGACATTCCGGGTTCTCTTTCTTGATTTCTTCCATTACCATAAGTCCGGAAATCTGTTTCATCCTGATATCTGTCAGCACTACGTTTGGTTTTTTTTCGCGTATTACCTTTAACGCCTGTTCTCCGCTCTGCGCAAAACCAACCACCTCATATCCCATACCGTTCCAGTCATACGTCTTCACCAGACCTTCCAGCAGAATAGGCTCATCATCTACGATCACCAGTTTTAACAACCCCATAGTACACCTCATACCTTTTATTAATACCATCTTAACATATTACAGTCTCATTCTATAATTTTTTATACTTTTTCTTTACCAAAAATCATATCCGTTATGCAAAAAATCATACATTTTATGTCAAAAATTATACTTTTATGAAAAATCAGAGGTTTTGGCATATACAAAACAAAAAGAAAAACACAATATCCAAAACGTTTCCATTCCCTTCTCAGTGAATCCTTCGTTTGAATATTGTGTTTTCTTTTTGTTTCCTGTTATGTTTATCTTGCGCAGACTTCTGTCGTTTTTCTGATCTTCTTGATCAGTTCATCTGTAAATGCGCCTTTTTTCATTCTCCACATCCAGTTACCGCCGAGTGTAGATGGCGTATTAATTCTTGCCTTATTACCAAGTCCCAGATAATCCTGTACCGGAATGATGCACGTATCTGCCACACTTCTCATCGCCAGACTTATGAAATCCCAGTGCACTTCTTCATCCGGAGTGTATGGATTATTCAGATATTCCTTTGTCATCTCTTTATCTTCTTCGGAAAGTGTCTGATACCATCCCTGAAGGGTATCGTTATCGTGGGTTCCTGTATAGACTACACAGTTTTTATCATAATTATGTGGAAGATAATCACTGTCCTCTCCTGCCACAAATGCGAATTCCAGTACTTTCATTCCCGGATAACCACTGTCTTTTAACAATTGTCTCACTGTATCCGTCAGAAATCCCAGATCTTCCGCAATGATCGGAAGGTCACCTAATGTTTCCTTCATCGTACGGAACAGATCCATGCCCGGTCCCGGCATCCATTCACCATTCTCTGCCGTCTCATCTCCATACGGGATTGCATAATATTCATCAAACCCACGGAAATGGTCGATACGGATGATGTCATATAATTTAAAGCAGCAGGCCACCCGCTTCATCCACCAGTCATAGCCTGTCTTCTTATGGTAATCCCATGCATACAATGGATTCCCCCACAGCTGCCCGGTTGCCGAAAATGCATCCGGTGGACATCCCGCTACCGCAACCGGCAGATTCTCTTCATCTAACTGGAACAGCTTCGGATTCGCCCAGGTATCTGCACTGTCAAATGCTACATAGATCGGGATATCCCCGATAATCTCAATGCCTTGTTCATTGGCATATGCTTTCAGTCCGGCCCACTGTCCGGCGAACAGATACTGCAGAAATTCATAAAAATCAATCTCTGCACTTAATCGTTCCTGATATGCCGCAATTGCTTCCGGCTTACGCAGCCTGATGTCTTTCTCCCACTGATCCCAGCTTTTTCCGTCAAATGAATCTTTCACTGCCATATACAATGCATAATCCGCAAGCCATGCTTTTTCTTCTTCCAGATAAGTACGGTACGCCTTACTTTCCATCAATCCGTTCTTTTTGGCTCTTGCATATGCAAGCTTTAATACTTTAAATCTTGCATTATATATTTTTTCATAATCGATTTCTTCTTCATTCTCTCCGAAATCTGCCTGGTCACACTCTTCTTTTGTCAGAAGTTCATCCTCGATCAGCGTCTCCAGATCGATAAAATACGGGTTTCCCGCAAATGTTGAAAAAGACTGATACGGTGAATCGCCGTATCCCGTCTGTCCAAGCGGCAGGATCTGCCACAATTTCTGTCCTGCTTCTTTTAATATATCTACAAATTCATACGCTTCTTTCGAAAAACATCCGATTCCATATGTCCCCGGAAGTGCAGAGACCGGCATTAACATTCCACTCTTTCTCATTAACTTTCGTTCCTTCCTCGTTATGATACTTATAATTAAGTATAACATTGTTCTTTGGATGCTTCAAATAAAAAATATACTCTGCATATAAGAAATCATAGATTATTCCACAGATGTCACCGTATAATCCTTGTCTTCTACTGTCTTCTTCAGCACATCATCTGCGATCTCTGCATTTAATGTCAGCTCTGCTGTTCCTGCCTCATGGCTTACAACCGCTTCATCTACCTGTGGAAGTGCTTCCAGTGCTTTCTTTACGGCTGCCTCACAGTGTCCACACATCATTCCCTCAATATGCATTATTTTTTTCATTGTCTTGTCCTCCTTCTTGGATCTCTTTTTTTCTTTTTTGGCTTTTAATTTTTTATCTTTTGATGCATCATACATCTTAAAAAGATTCAATCTCAATGCGTTCGATACTACGCAGAAGCTTGATAAACTCATGGCTGCCGCACCGAACATCGGATTTAATTTCCACCCGAACAGCGGATACCACACACCAGCCGCAAGCGGGATTCCGATAATATTATAGAAGAATGCCCAGAACAGGTTCTCATGAATATTACGGAGTGTCGCACGGCTCATGCGGATTGCTGCCGGCACATCACTTAACCGGCTCTTCATCAGAACAACATCTGCCGCATCGATTGCAACATCTGTTCCGGCTCCGATCGCAATACCCATATCGGCTCTTGTAAGTGCCGGTGCATCATTGATACCATCCCCGACCATCGTAACTTTTCCTTTTTCTTTCAGCTTACGGATCACCTGCTCTTTTCCTTCCGGAAGTACGCCTGCAATCACTTCATCAACTCCGGCCTGCTGTCCGATGGCTTTTGCAGTACGTTCGTTATCTCCGGTCAGCATGACTACATGGATTCCCATGTTCTGTAATTCTTTGATCGCCTGCGGGCTGTCTTCTTTGATGACATCCGCCACTGCAATTACACCTAATAAACGGTCTTCATTTCCAAAGAATAATGGTGTCTTACCTGCTTCGGCAAGTTTCTCTGCCTTCTTCTGGATATCTCCATCAACGGATACCTTACTGCTGATAAATGTATGATTCCCTCCATATAATGTATGGTCATCCAATATGGCTGTCAGACCGTTACCCGGAAGAGCCTGGAATCCGGTAACTTCTTCGATGCCGGCATTTTCCTCTTTTGCATTTTCAAGGATTGCTATTGCCAGTGGATGTTCACTCTTATTCTCCAGTGCATACGCACATTTTAATAAGGTATCTTCTGTCACTCCCGCTGCCGGAATGATATCTGTCACTTTCGGTTCTCCACTTGTGATCGTACCGGTCTTATCCAGCGCAACAATCTGCATCTTTCCAGTCTCTTCCAGTGAAACTGCTGTCTTGAACATAATACCATTTCTGGCACCCATTCCATTTCCGACCATAATTGCTACCGGTGTTGCAAGTCCAAGCGCACATGGACAGCTGATCACCAGCACCGCAATTCCTCTGGATAACGCAAAACCAATACTCTGTCCTGCGATCAACCATACAATAATTGTGAGCACTGCAATTGTGATAACCATTGGCACAAATACACCGGATACACGGTCCGCAATCTTTGCGATCGGTGCTTTCGTTGCAGCCGCATCACTTACCATCTGAATAATCTGCGAAAGTGTCGTATCCTCACCGACTCTGGTCGCACGGCACTTCAGATATCCGGACTGATTTACGGTTGCGGCTGATACCTTATCACCGACAGCCTTATCTACCGGAATACTTTCACCTGTAAGAGCAGATTCATTGACTGCACTGTTTCCTTCTATGACTTCTCCGTCAACCGGAATATTCTCTCCCGGTTTTACAACAAAGCAATCTCCCTTTTGTACCTGTTCGATCGATACCTGAACTTCTTTTTCTCCACGGATCACAACCGCTGTCTTTGGCGCAAGCTTCATCAGTCCTTTTAATGCATCGGTCGTCTTTCCTTTGGATCTTGCCTCCAGCATCTTTCCGACCGTGATCAGTGCAAGGATCATAGCTGCTGATTCAAAATAAAAATCATGCATATAAGACATTACTGCATCCATATCCCCATGCATCTGCGCATCTGTCATTGCAAACAGTGCATACGTACTGTATACAAAAGACGCTCCGGATCCAAGTGCCACCAGGGTATCCATATTCGGAGCGCCGTGGAACAGGGAGCGGAAACCATTTTCATAATATTTCCGGTTCAGATACATCACCGGCAGAGTCAGGAACAGCTGGGTCAACGCCATGATCATCATGTTCTCATGTCCCAACAGAATCCCCGGGAGAGGCCATCCTAGCATATGTCCCATGGAAATGTACATGAGGACTGCCAGAAAACCAATGGAAAGTCCCAGACGGGTCTTCATTTTCCGTGCTTCCTCCTCAGCCTTTTTCTGAACCGCATTGGGTTCTTCTGCCTTTTCCTCTCCTTTTACAGAAGCACCGTATCCACCTTCTTCCACTGCATGAATGATCGCCCGATCATTCGTCGCAGCTTCATCATAGTCTACCACCATGGAGTTCTGCAGTAAATTTACCTGTACACTGTTCACTCCCGGCACTTTACTCACCGCTTTTTCCACATGAGCGCTGCACGCACTGCAGCTCATGCCTGTCACATTATATTTCTGTTTCATCCGTGATGTCATCCTTTCTCTCGTCTCTCACACCCCACTGGGGTGTCCTGTTGATTTTGTTATATCACGGAAGGCCAGAACTGTCAATCAAATTTTTCATTTGTGCTAATTTGTATGAGATTCTTTATTTGTGATAATTTTGATAAAAAAATGCCCTGAAAAAATCAGGGCAAATATTTTCATTATTTCAGAATATTTTCATTTATATTAGACAGAAATTATTTTACAAGTTCTTTCAGTTTTTTTCCAATTTCAAAACAGTCAAACGTTGCAAAGTAATCGTTCAGTGTCTCTGCTCTGCGGATCAGCTGTACAGATCCGTCTTCTTTCAAAAGCAGTTCCGCTGAACGCAGTTTGCCGTTGTAATTATATCCCATAGAATGTCCATGTGCGCCTGCATCATGAATGAACAGATAATCACCTTTGTCAATTCTCGGAAGTTTGCGATCTACAGCAAATTTATCACAGTTTTCACAGAGAGATCCGGTTACATCGTAAAC